>Ga0134095_1000005_pt1 | contig 259384 bp, 242 predicted proteins | sample 6_2taG_FD_94449 | JGI IMG/M metagenome (GOLD analysis project Ga0134095, IMG submission 94449) | Switchgrass degrading microbial communities from high solid loading bioreactors in New Hampshire, USA - 6_20_20_110_A2 metaG | ecosystem: Engineered > Bioreactor > Semi-continuous > Anaerobic >... | reverse complement strand
GTACGCCGGCTTTTTTTGCGTTCGGATGCTTTTATTTTTCGTCTTTGACGTTGTCGCCGAACCGTTTGATTTTCTTTGTGGTTGTTTTTTCAAACTCTTTATCCCGGACGATAAAGGCTTTGATTCGCTTGTAGGACGGCAGTTTCTCGTTGATTTCCGCAACAGCCGCTTTTATGAGCATATGAACCTCTTCCTTGGTCGGAACCGAGACTTTGAGGGTCTCCTTGATGGCTTCGAGGTTCGGCAGAATTTTCGCTTTTACGAACACGTCCTCGTTCGCATCCAAAGCGCCGATGACAACCGCGTCCGCAATCAGGCGGTTGCTGTAAAGGTGGCTCTCGATTTCTTCCGGGTAAATGTTCTTGCCGTTTTTCGTAACGATGACGTTCTTGCAGCGGCCGGTGATATACACAAAACCGTCTTTGTCAATATACCCGAGATCGCCCGTATGGAACCAGCCGTCCCGGATGACCGCGTCGGTCGCTTCCTGGTCTTTGTAGTATCCTTTCATGATGTTCGGTCCGCGCGCGATAATTTCGCCGACTCCTTCGGAATTCGGGTTGTAGATTTTAATTTCCACGTCATGTATCGGCAGTCCGGCGGAATCGCTTTTCATAAAGAAGTCGTTGTTGCCGGTTAGCAGAGGCGAGCATTCGGTCAGCCCGTAGCCCTGCAGGACGCGGACGCCCAACTTGCCGAACTGCTCGATGATGCTTTTGTCTATGGGAGCGGCGCCGACGATAAAGGTGTGCATTCTGCCGCCCAGCGAGTTTTTCACCTTCCGCTTGATGACAGCGCGAATATAAAACGGCAGTTTGTCCAAAAGCGCGGCAAAACTTAAGTTTTCTGTCTTGTTTTTAATTTTCTGCGGCAGTTTCTCCCGTACGGCGATCTCCATTTTTTGAGAGAACTTTTCCAAAAGAAGCGGCACTGTAACGATGATGCTCGGGTGGTACTCGTTGATGTTCTTGTAAATATACCGCAGTCCGTCGCAGTAGGTAATGCAGGCGCCGTTATAAAGAATGTCTAAGAACCCGAGCGTGCACTCATAGGTATGGTGCAGCGGCAGGATGGACAATACCCGGTCTGAACTGCGAACCTTTACCATTTTTGAAACCGACATAATGTTGCTGCAGATGTTCCGGTGGGAAAGGCATACGCCTTTTGCGTTTCCGGTAGTGCCGGAGGTGAAAATCAGTATTTTGGTTTCGTCCGGGTCAATCGGCATGGTTTCCGCTTCGGTGTTTCCGTTTGCGTACAGCTCGGCGCCTTTTGCGATCAGCGTATGAACCGTTTCTTTTTCTTTGTCCGAGCGTGTCGCGATGAAGAGGATGTTTTCATCAAACCCGCCCTGTTTTTGGATATTGCCGAGTATCTTCTCGTCGCCGACCACCGCCGCCGTTTCGGAAATGTTGATAAAGTTGATGATGTCCTCGGCGGAAAGCTCCTTGTCAATCGGAACGACGGTTCCGACGGTGCAGGCGGCAAGATAGGTCACGGCCCACTCATAGCTGTTGACGCCGGTGACGGCGATGGGCTTGTTCTTCAACCCCATCGCAAGAAAGGCGGTCGCGAGCGCTAAGTAATCGCTTTTTAAACGGGTGTAGGTAATGGTTTCGTAACTGTCTTTGGAACGTTTGATTAGAAAAGCGGTTTTCCTGCCGAAAATCCGCGCGCTGTCCAAAACAATGTCCCGTATGTTCTTAATGGGCCTTACCTTGTGCTGTTTTTTTAAAAACCTTTCATATACCGTTTTTTCCATAGACCTCCACCACTTATTCTTTTTATTTTGTCAGATATATTTTTTCAGGTATTCGACGAGCTTGTAAACCTCGGTTCCGGGCGCCCTTTCGGAGGGAAGCGCGGATTTGTGCGTTTTTTTTAGCTTTTTCGCGTTCAGAATGGCGGCATCCATCCGCGGGTACAGAACCTCGAACATATCCTTTCGGTTTTTTGTATATTCTTTTCCGGTCAGCTTTTTTAGATACCCGGAAAGAATGGGAAAATAGTGCGCCCGGCTGACCTTTTTGTTGAAATACTCAAAATGCAAAAGAAACCAGAGCTCGACGCATTCGTTCGACCAGATTGCGTGGTATGTTATGTTTTCGTTGGAAAGCCCGGCGCAGATAAACGCGGTCTCGTTGAATTTGTCGTCTGGAAAATCGTCCTTGTCGTACACAATCCAGACGTGCTTGATTACGTTTCCGCTGTCGCGCACATACTCGACCGCTTTTTTTAAAAGGCTCAAGGTGTTTCTGCCCTCGCCGTAGATTTTCAATTCGATTCTGCCGCGATATTTCTGATTTATTTTTTCCTGAAATCCCTCGAAATAATACGGTTCGGTCTTCGTTCCCTCGGTAACGATAATATTGTATTCCGGGCGGATTTCCACCTTTCGGACAACCCTGCTGTTAATCCAGCCGAATCGCGCTTTCTGAACCGAAGAACCTGCCATATCGCTAATTCTCCCATTCCTTTATTTTTTTCAGATACGGGTCGGCGCCGTACCGTCCTTCGAGATACTGCGCGCCGAACTCGGCGGATGATTCGATATGCCGGTTCTTCTCGTCATAGATGTCGTACAGCGAATACAGCATGCTCGCGCCCTGCTGGTTCTTCTCGGCGAACCAAATCTCGTCGCGCCGGAAAACGTCGTTGCGCATGGTCGCCAAATCGTGGGAGGTAAAAATCAGCTGCGCGCGCTTTTTATTAATCTGCGGATTTTTAAAAAGCAGGATGATGTTTTTTATAAGTTTCGGGTGCAGTTTGGCGTCCAGCTCGTCGATCAGAACAATTCTGCCTTCGTTCAGCGCGGTAATCACCTGCGGCAGGAAGCCAATCAGCTTCTTGGTGCCCTCCGACTCGTTCGCAAACGGTATGTTATACTCCTTGCCGTTGACGGTTCTTTTCAGGATAACGCGCTTTTTTTCGTCGTCATAGGCGTAGTCCGTAATCGCGATGTCCATCGCGTTCAAAATTGATAAAACGATTCTTTTGGTGCGCTCGCCGCTTTCCTGGAAGAAACGGTCGCTTTCTTCAAGATTGTAGCTGACCGAAATCAGCCCTTTGAACCAGCCGGCCGCTTCTTTGACCGGATCAATGTTTGTCGCGATCGCCAGGAAGGAAAGCAGCGGCATTTCGGGGTTTAACGGAAGGTTCGCGAACAGCTTCAGCCCCGCTCCGTACTTCGCGCTGTTTCCGTTTCGGTCAAAAATCAGCGCAATCTTTCTGCCGCCGATCGCTTTTTTGTAAAGCGACTCGCTTTCAATGCCGTTCTCACCGATCGAAATCGCGTAGCGGTATTCGCTTTCGTGGACACGGAAGAAAACTTCAAAATAGGAAGCGTCCTTCCGGGACAGTTCGTCGAAGGAAAAAGGCGCGTTCTGATACGGATTGGGCGCGGTTCCGCTTTTCCGGTCAAGCAGCGAAAGCGGCGCCTGCACAATCGAAGCGAGCGCGGATAACGCTTTTAAAACATTACTCTTTCCCCCGCCGTTCGGTCCGTATATGACCGCGACCGGGAGAAAGGTTCTTTTATCCCGAAAACCGCCAAGCAGCGAATCGGAAAACTCGCTGATTCCGGCGGCCTGCATATCCAGGATCGCTTCGTCTTTGTACGAGCGGAAATTGCGGAACAAAAATCTGCACAGCATCATGAACCATCCCCAAAAAAGCCGTTTATATTTCAGCGCTGACGGACTGATACGGAAGAAGCTCGAGTCTTTCGCCGTTGATTTTTACGTCTGGATAATTGCTCAACAGGATTTTCTTAAATTTAAAAGGAAGATTGATCGTCTGGCTGTCGTGGCTAAAGGAACAGATCACGCAGATGTTCTTCTCGCCGCTTCTTTGGTACGCGATGACGTTTTCGTACTCCAAAAGAATGGGTGTAATGCTGCCGTAGGTCAGCGTTTGGTTGTACGCCTCGCTTTTCCGAATAGCGATCAAATTCTGATAGAAACGATAGACCGAGCCGGGGTCCTTCATCTGATCCTCGGCGTTCAGCTGCGGATAATCGGGGTGCACTTTCAGCCAGGGTTTTCCGGTCGTAAAACCGCCGTTTTTCGTGTTGCTCCACGGGAAGGGAACGCGCGCGTTGTCGCGGCTGTACCGGGCCACCGCGTCCAGCGCTTCCTGTTCGGTCAATCCGTCCTGCAGCGCGATTCGGTAGTGATTCTTTGTGGAAATGTCGTTGTAATCGTCGATGCTGTCCATGCGGACGTTGGTCATGCCCAGTTCCTGCCCCTGATAGATAAAGGGGATTCCGCGCAGGAAGAAGAACAGATTTCCCAGCATCTTCTGCGCCGTCGGGGAATGGTACTTGTCCGGGATGTACTTGGTCATCGCTCTCGGATAATCATGGTTCTCGAAGAATACGGCGCCGAACGCGCCCGCTTTTTCGGTCGCGAGCTGCGAAGCGAACATCTTGTCTCGTAGCCATACGATCGGCCACTCCCCCGCTTTTTTGCAGGTATGCCAGCCGTGTCCGTAGGAATACAGCTCGGAATAGGAAAAATCGAACATCGTGTCAAAATAGCCGTTTTCGCCGATGTACTCGCCGAACTGTTCGTAGGGAACGCCCGCCGCTTCCGCGACGGTCATGCACTCGTATTTGTCAAAGGTGTTCTGCCGCAATTCTAATAAGAATTCGCCGATGCCCGGATAGTTTCTGGTCGGGCCGAAGCAGGCGACCATGCCGTCCGGACCGTCGGGCGGCAGAGAGGACAGCGTCGGCTCTTTTTTAATATGGGTAATCGCGTCGATTCTGAACCCGCCGAGCCCTTTATCGAGCCAGTAGTTTACCATCTCGTATATTTTTTTGCGCAGCTTCGGGTTCTCCCAGTTCAGGTCGGGCTGTTTTTTGGAGAACAAATGCAGGTAGTACCTGTCCCCGCCGACGTGCTCCCACGCCGAACCGCCGAACATGGAGCGCCAGTTGTTGGGCGGTCCGTTTTTGCTGGTTCGGAAGTAGAAATACTCCGCTTCTTCGCAGTTCGGGTCGGCAAGCGCTTTCTGAAACCATTCGTGCTCGTCCGAGCAGTGGTTGATGACAAGGTCCATCAGAATCTTCATGCCGCGCTTGTCCGCTTCCCGAATCAGCTCGTCCATGTCCTCCATGTTGCCGAAGAGCGGGTCAATGCTGTAATAATCGGCGATATCGTAGCCGCCGTCGTCCATCGGAGACTTATACACCGGACAAATCCAGATAATGTCGACGCCGAGTTCTTTTAAGTAATCCAGCTTTTGCGTGATGCCCTTTAAATCTCCGGTTCCGTCCCCGTTCGAATCATAAAAGCTGCGGGGATAAATCTCATAAGCTATTTTGTTTTTCCACCAATTTTTGTTTTTCGTCATAAACCGATTCCTTATACGAATTTTATATATTATTATATCGCTTGTGTAATAACAACCACATCAGATTGTAGTAAATCAATAATTTTTCCTGATTATTGTACCATAATTTGTATTAGATTACAATAAAACCTAACAAAAAAAATACGCAAAAGTATTGTTTTTTAGAATTTTATGTGCTACAATTCGTGTGGTTGAGTATATAAGAAATTATCGATAAAAAAATAACGAATACCAACTAACAAAAACTGCAGTAATCACGAACATATTTCAGGAGGAAAGTGTATGGCACTTACGAAAGAACAGATCGACGCAAAAACAGCGGAGCTGAAGCGCTTTATAGAAGAGAATAAAGATACAAAAGGTCCGCTCATGCCGATTATGCAGAAAGCGCAGGAGTTATTCGGCTATCTCTCGATGGAAACCATGACCCTGATCGCCGATTCTCTGGAGATTCCGGTTTCCGAAGTTTACGGTGTTGCGACCTTTTACGCGCAGTTCTCACTCTATCCGAAGGGAGATAACGTAGTAAGTGTCTGCACCGGAACAGCCTGCTATGTTAAAGGTGCGCAGGCTATTCTTGACGAAGTTGCAAAACAGCTCGGCATAGAGCCCGGTCAAACCACGCCGGACGGCAAGTTCTCGATCGCGGATACCCGCTGCCTCGGCTGCTGCGGCCTTGCCCCCGTTCTGGTCGTCAATGGCGACGTTTACGGACGCCTTGTGCCCGCCGACGTCAAGGGTATTCTGGAAAAATACCGCTAAGGTAAATTAACGTATGAAAATCAGAAGAATCAAGGAATTACTCGACGCGCAAGTGCTCTGCGGCGAGGAATATCTCGACAACGAGGTTTATTCCGCCTGCGGAAGCGATATGATGAGCGACGTGCTCGCTTTTGTAAAAGATCAGGCAGTGCTGCTGACCGGACTTGTCAATCCGCAGGTGATCCGCACCGCGGAGATGATGGATATGAAATGCATCGTCTTTGTCCGCAGCAAAATGCCGACTGCCGACATGATTGCGCTGGCAAAACAGACCGGCATCGTTCTGCTCGCTTCCAAGCTGAGGATGTACGAAGCCTGCGGAAAACTGTATGCGGGCGGGCTTACAGGCGGTATGGAAAATGAGTGAGCCGCTCAGATTTCACTTTGATGTCGACGGCAGCAACTTCACTTCTGCCGGAGAAGCGTCCATTCAAATCAAGCAAAAGCTTCGTCAGCTCGGGTTCGCACCCGATATCATAAAGCGCGTAGCCATTTCGATGTACGAAGGCGAAATCAACATGGTCATACATGCCGGCGGCGGAACAGCCGACGTTTATGTGCTCCCCGAAACCATCAAGATTGTGCTTGAGGATCACGGCCCGGGTATTGCGGACGTAGAGCTTGCAATGCAGGAGGGCTTTTCAACTGCGCCGGATTCCGTTCGCTCGCTCGGTTTTGGCGCCGGCATGGGGCTGCCGAACATGAAGCGGTACACGGACAATATGATTATCGAAACAGAACTGGGCAAAGGCACAAAGATTACCATGACAGTCAATGTCCCCAGACAGTGACTTCAGCCGTCTTACAATAAATTGAGAGAGGTGGGCGTATGGCTGAATACAAGCATTCGGTTGCGCTGGACATTGAAAAGTGCAAAGGCTGCACAACGTGTCTGAAGCGTTGTCCGACGGAAGCGATCCGAATCCGAAACGGCCATGCCGAGATCAATTCCATGCGCTGTATCGACTGCGGCGAATGTATCAGGCTTTGCCCTTATAAAGCGAAAAAAGCGATTAGCGACAAACTTGATTCGATTAAAAACTACAAATATAAAATTGCTTTGCCGCCCCCTTCCCTTTACGGACAGTTCGACGGTCTTGAAGATGTGGATTATGTCCTGCAGGGGCTTTTAGACATCGGGTTTGACGATGTTTTCGAAGTATCGAGAGCAGCAGAGCTTGTTTCCGGGTACACGCGGCATTTTTTGAACAATCCGGGCATTAAAAAGCCGGTCATTTCGTCCGCCTGCCCCGTCATTGTTCGCCTGATAAGCCTGCGGTTCCCCTTCCTGTGCGAAAATGTAATGCCTTTACTGCCGCCGATGGAGATTGCCGGCATGCTTGCGAAAAAGCAGGCGATGGAGAAGCATCCCGAGCTGAAAGAATCGGATATCGCGACCTGCTTTATCTCCCCCTGCCCCGCGAAGGTCAGTTATGTGAAAAACAATTTTTCCCAGACGACTTATGTCGATTGCATTGTCTCCATGAACGAGGTGTTCTTCCCGCTTTTGGCGGCGATGAAGAAAATAAAGAACCCGCAGCCGGTTTCGCGGTCCGGCATTATCGGCATCAGCTGGGCGTCCACGGGCGGCGAAGCGTCCGCGATTTTCAACGACAAGTACCTTGCCGCCGACGGAATCGAGAACGTGATGAAGGTGCTCGACAACATCGACAACGGCTCTTTCCCGGAGCTGGAGTTTATCGAGCTGAACGCCTGTCACGGCGGCTGCGTGGGCGGCGTTCTGACGGTCGAAAACCCGTATATCGCAAAAGCCCGGCTGCAGACGTTAAGACGGTATCTCCCGGTTTCCCAGAACTGGAATTACAATAAAGACAAAGACAACAAATACGTACCCGACGATTACAAAATACCGAACGAACTTCAGTATTGTCCGGTTTCGCAGCTTGCAGAGGACACCAACGAAGCCATTAAAAAGATGGCGGATATTCAGAAGGTGCTCGAGCGCCTGCCCGGCATCGACTGCGGCTCCTGCGGCTCCCCGAACTGTCAGGCGTTTGCCTACGACGTCGTAAAGGGCGAAGCGGACGAGAACGAGTGTATCGTAAAAATGCGGGAACGCATCAAGGAACTGCTGGCCGAGGAAAAAGAAAGAGAAAAAACCGAAAGCGTCGGCGGTCAGAAAACGGAGTGAGCAGCGTTGACAGTAAACAACCTTGTAGAAAAGATGTCGCTTGAGGTTTTGAACCTCTCGGACGGAGAGAAAACCGTCACCGGCGGATACACCGGCGACCTTCTTAGCTGGGTGATGAGCAGAGCTTCCGCCGGCGACGCGTGGATTACCATTATGAGCAACATCAATATCATCGCTGTCGCGTCACTTTGCGACGTTTCCTGCATTATTCTTGCTGAAAACGCCGAAGCGGAGCAGTCGGTTGTTTCCCTTGCGGCTGAGAAAAAAATCAACCTGCTTCGAAGCGAAAAGAGCAGCTTTGCGCTGAGCTGCGAGCTCGGCAGGCTTCTTTAAATCAAAATGAAAATCTATTATGACTTGCACGTTCATTCCTGTCTTTCTCCCTGCGCGGACGACGACATGACGCCCAACAACATCGCCGGCATGGCGAAAATCGCCGGGCTGCAGGTCATCGCGCTGACCGACCATAATTCCTGCAAAAACTGCCCCGCTTTCTTTGAAGCCTGCAAGAAGCAGAACGTCACGCCGATTGCGGGCATGGAACTGACCACCGCCGAGGATATTCACCTGATTTGTCTGTTCCCCTCGCTGGAAAGCGCGATGGCGTTCGACAAAGAAGTGGAAAAAAAACGGTTTCTGATTAAAAACAAACCCGAAGTTTTCGGCAGGCAGATTATTATGGACGAAAACGACGACGTTATCGGCTACGAGGAGAACCTGCTTCCGAACGCGACTACCCTTTCGATTGAAGCGGCGTTCGCGCTCGCTTCGGAATACGGCGCGGCCGCGTATCCGGCGCATATCGACCGCGACGCAAACGGGATACTCTCGACGCTCGGAACCTTCCCGGACACTCCCCCGTTTCGGTGCGCCGAGCTGAAAGATGTTTCGGAATATGAAAAACTGGCAAAAAAACATCCGGTTCTTGCGCAAAAGAAAATCATCGCCAGTTCGGACGCGCATTCTTTATGGGAAATAAGCGACCCCGTCAACAGCTTTGATTTTGAAAAAAGCGACGATATCGCAAAAACGCTTTTAAACCATTTAAACGGACGATGAAAGAATTATCGCTAAATATACTGGATATTGCAATGAATTCGGTCGGCGCGGGCGCGAAAAACATCGCCATCGCGCTGGACGAAGACGACGACAGCCTGCGGATCGTGATTGAAGACGATGGCTGCGGCATGACAAAAGAACAGGTCGAAAAACTGTCGGACCCGTTTTACACGACGAGAACCACCCGTAAAGTCGGGCTCGGCGTTCCGCTCTTTAAGCTGGCTGCGGAACAGACCGGCGGTTCTCTGGACATCCGGTCGGTGCCGGTGAGCGAGAGCGAAAAAGAACACGGAACGAAAGTAACGGCGGTATTCAACAAAAAGCATATCGACCACACGCCGCTTGGCGACCTGGTATCCACCATGGTAACGCTCATACAGGGAAATCCCGACATCGACTTTCTGTTTTTGCATACCGTCAACGGCAAATCGGTCCGTCTCTCGACCGCCGAAATGCGAAAGGAACTCGGCGACGTTCCGCTGTCCAACGGCGAGGTTCTAAATTGGATTAAGGAATATCTGACCGAACAGTATAAAGAAATCGAAAGGTTATAACCCTGTTCATAATATTCACTGTTTTCCCGGTTGGAAATTATATAAAATAAACTTAAGAAAGGATATATGTTAGAAGGCGATTTCAAAATGCGGTATTGCTGCAGTCCTGCTTAAAAGGTTCGGCGCAGCTGCCGCTTTCGGTGAAAAAGCCGAGGAAAGGTATGGTATGATATGAAAACATTAGCTGAACTCGCTGCTATCAGAGAAAAAATGAAAGACAAGGTAGCGCTGCGTGAAGAAGGCTCTGCCGCAACGCGTATTGTTGTCGGTATGGCTACCTGCGGCATCGCGGCAGGTGCAAGACCGGTTTTGAACACCTTTGTTGAGGAAGTCAGCAAAGCGGGCCTTTTGGACAAGGTAATGGTTACCCAGACCGGCTGCATCGGCATCTGTCAGTACGAACCGGTCGTCGAGGTTTACACGCCGAGCGGAAAGGTTACGTATGTAAAAGTTACGCCCGAAAAAGCGAAACGCATCGTCGAAGAGCATATCAAGGGCGGAAAAGTTATAACCGAGTACACAATCGGAAACAAGTAACGGCATTTCATTTTCTGCAAAAACAATAACCAAACCAAATAGAAAGGAAAAATAACGGTTATATTATGATACGTTCACATGTATTGATATGCGCCGGTTCTGGATGTACCTCATCAAAAAGCCTTTACGTGAAAGAAGCGCTCGAAAAGGAATTGGTTCGCCATCATCTGGAAGATGAGATAAAAGTCGTTCAGACCGGATGCTTTGGACTTTGCGCGCTCGGTCCGATTATGATTATTTACCCCGAGGGTACTTTTTACAGCATGGTAACAGTTGAAGATGTTCCCGAAATCGTCGAGGAACATCTGCTCAAAGGCAGGGTCGTAACCCGTCTTACTTACAAAGACCCTGCAAAAGAAGAGGAGAGCGGACCCACTTCTCTTTCGGACACGTTATTCTTCAAAAAGCAGAAGCGCGTCGCGCTCAGAAACTGCGGCGTCATCAACCCCGAGAATATTGACGAGTACATAGCGATGGACGGCTATACCGCGCTCGGCAAGGTTCTGACCGAAATGACGCCCGAGCAGGTTATTCAGGTCATCAAAGACAGCGGCCTGCGCGGAAGAGGCGGCGGCGGATTCCCGACCGGCATGAAGTGGCAGTTTGCCGCGAACAATCAGGCCGACCAGAAGTATGTCGTCTGCAACGCCGACGAGGGCGACCCCGGCGCGTTCATGGACAGAAGCATTCTGGAAGGCGATCCGCACTCGGTTCTTGAGGCGATGGCGATCGCCGGCTACGCGATCGGCGCAAACGAGGGCTACATTTATGTCAGAGCGGAGTATCCGATCGCGATTCAGCGTCTGCAAATCGCAATAGACCAGGCAAGAAAGTACAACCTGCTTGGCAAGAATATATTCAATTCCGGATTTGATTTCGATATTTACTTGAGATTCGGCGCAGGCGCCTTCGTCTGCGGCGAGGAGACCGCTTTGCTCACTTCGATCGAAGGTCACAGAGGCGAGCCGCGTCCCCGTCCTCCGTTCCCGGCGGTTAAGGGACTGTTCGGTAAGCCCACCATCATCAACAACGTCGAAACCTACGCGAACATTCCGGAGATCATCAACAAAGGCGCGGAATGGTTCCAGGCCATGGGCACCGAGAAGTCCAAGGGCACAAAAGTTTTCGCGCTCGGCGGAAAAATCAGGCACACCGGACTGGTTGAGATTCCGATGGGCACCACGCTGCGCGAAATCGTATATGAAATCGGCGGCGGCATCCCCGGCGGCAAGAAGTTTAAGGCCGCGCAGACCGGCGGTCCTTCCGGCGGATGCATACCCGCGTCTTTGATCGACACGCCTGTCGATTACGATACGCTGACCGCAATCGGCTCGATGATGGGTTCCGGCGGTCTGATCGTCATGGACGAAGACAACTGCATGGTCGATATCGCGAAATTCTTCCTCAGATTTACCGTTGACGAGTCCTGCGGCAAGTGCGTTCCCTGCCGTATCGGCACAAGAAGAATGCTGGAAATCCTTGACCGCATCACCGAAGGCAAAGGCGAAGAAGGCGATATCGAAAAACTTGAGGAAATGGGATACAGCATCAAAGCGACCGCTTTGTGCGGACTCGGACAGACCGCGCCCAACCCGGTTCTCTCGACCATTCGCTATTTCAGAGACGAATACGAAGCGCACATCAAGGAAAAACGCTGCCCCGCCCACGTCTGCAAGGCGCTCGCGCAGTACAGCATCAACCCCGAACTCTGCAAAGGCTGCAGCCTGTGCGCGAAGAAGTGCCCCGTCGGCGCGATCAGCGGCGAGCTCAAGAAGACCTATGTCATTGACGTCAGCAAGTGCATTAAGTGCGGCGTTTGCATGGAAGTCTGCAAGTTCGGCGCTGTTGAGAAGAAGTAAGGAGGATAACGGATATGAACACAGTAACCTTAACCATAGACGGTGTGAAAGTCACCGTTCCCGCCAATTACACCATTTTGGAAGCGGCGAGAGAAGCAAACGTCAATATCCCTACCCTCTGTTATTTAAAGGACGTCAACCAGATCGGCGCCTGCCGTATTTGCCTTGTTGAAGTAAAAGGAGCAAGAGGTCTTCAAGCCGCCTGCGTATCCCCTGTCGGCGACGGCATGGAGGTTAAAACCAATACCGAAAAACTCCGCAAATACCGCAGATTCAATCTTGAACTGATATTATCCAACCATAACAGAGAATGCACGACCTGTATCAGAAGCAACAGCTGCGAACTGCAGACGCTCTGCAGCCAGCTCGGCGTAAACGATTATCCCTATGACGGCGAGAAATCGGTTACGAAGGTGGACGACGTAGGTCCTTCCATCGTAAGGGACAACAGCAAATGCATCGTCTGCCGCCGCTGCGTTTCCACCTGCAACAACATTCAGGATATCGGCGCCATCGGCGTTTCGCAGCGCGGATTTAAGACCACCATCGGCTGCATTTACGGAAAAAGCCTTGCGGAATCGCCCTGCGTCAACTGCGGACAGTGCATTACCGCCTGCCCGGTCGGCGCGCTCCATGAGAAAGAGAATATCGACGATGTCTGGGCGGCTTTGAACGACCCGAACAAGCACGTCGTCGTTCAGACCGCGCCCGCCGTCAGAGCTACGCTCGGCGAAGAGTTCGGCCTGCCGATCGGAACCTCCGTCACCGGCAAGATGGTCGCCGCGCTCAGAAGGCTCGGCTTTGCGAAGGTATTCGATACCGACTTCGGCGCAGACCTAACCATCGTCGAGGAGGGCACGGAGCTGATCCACAGGCTGAAAGAAGGCGGCGTTCTTCCGATGATTACGTCCTGCTCGCCCGGCTGGGTTAAATACTGCGAGACCTTCTACCCCGAGTTTATCCCGAACCTTTCATCCTGCAAATCCCCGCATGAGATGACGGGCGCCATTATCAAGAGCTACTACGCTGAAAAAGCAGGCATTGACCCGAAAGACATTTATGTCGTTTCGATCATGCCCTGCACGGCGAAGAAGTTCGAGGCGCAGAGACCCGAGCTTTCGAACAACGGACTTCAGGATGTCGACGCTGTTCTTACCGTCAGAGAGCTTGCGAAAATGATTAAAGCCGCAGGCATTGATTTCGCAAGACTGCCCGATGAGGATTACGATAAGCTGCTCGGCGAGTCCACCGGCGCGGGCGTTATCTTCGGCGCGACCGGCGGCGTTATGGAAGCCGCGCTGCGTACGGTTTACGAGCTTGTGACCGGCAAGACGCTTGAGAACGTCGATCTGACCGCCGTTAGAGGCACCGACGGCATTAAGGAAGCCGAAATTGATTTGAACGGAAAGACCGTCCGCGTCGCTGTCGCGCACGGAACCGGAAACGCATCCAAACTGCTGGATATGGTCAAAAACGGCGAGAAGCAGTATGATTTCATCGAGATTATGGGCTGCCCGGGCGGCTGCGTAACCGGCGGCGGCACCCCGATTCGTTCCGCTACCGAAGTGTCCTACATTGATCTCAAGCGCGCAAGAGCAAAAGCGCTTTACAACGAGGACAGGAGCAAAGCAAAGAGAAAATCGCATGAAAACGCTGAGTTAAAACAGCTTTACAAAGATTTCCTCGGCGAGTTCGGCGGACATAAAGCGCACGAACTGCTCCACACCCATTATCAGAAGCGCGATAAGTACACGTTTGAAGACTAATAAATTATAAAATATACCCGTAACGAAAAACTTTTCGACAAAATTCGCCTACGGGTATTTTTTTGTCGTTTTAATATGTGTTAAGATTTCATAAAGATGATCTAACTACTCGCTAATTTTTTATAAATATAGAACAATATGTATTGCATATGTGAACTTCAAATGCTATTATGTTAATGATTTGTGCAAATTTCTTTACAGAACGGAGTTGGTATTTATGACTGTCAATCTGAACGTCATCTTGGGTGCTTCAATCGGAATAGCCATCCTCTCTTTTTTGTTCGCGGCATGGCTGTTCAAATGGGTCAGTTCGCGTCCCTCGTCGAACCAGCGCATCGCTGAAGTCGGAAAACTCATCCGCAGCGGCGCGTATACCTTCATGAAAAAAGAGTATATCGCGCTATCCAAGTTCGCAGGGATCGCTGCTGTATTGATATTCATTTTCCTTCCCGAACCGATATGGAAAACCGATGTGGTTTTGGACAACGTCAAAATCACCATTGCGTATATAGTCGGTACAGCTTTTTCGGCATTTGCCGGTAAAATCGGTATTGATATCGCTACCATAGCGAACGTTAAGGCTGCCGAGGCCGCAAAGCAGGGCATCAAACCCTCCTTCCTTGCCGGCTTCAGAGGCGGTTCGGTTATGGGTATGGCCGTTGTCGGAAGCAGCCTGCTCGGCGTAGCGCTGGTTTGGCTTTTAACCGGCGACGGAACCATCGCGCTCGGCTTCAGCTTCGGCGCAAGCTCGCTTGCGTTGTTCGCGAAAGCCGGCGGCGGTATTTTTACCAAAACCGCGGACATCAGCGCAGACCTTGTCGGCAAGGTTGAGCTGGGCATTCCGGAAGACGACCCGCGAAATCCCGCCGTTATCGCGGATAACGTCGGCGACAACGTCGGCGACGTCGCAGGAATGGGCGCCGACCTCTTCGATTCCAACGTTGCTTCCATGGTCGCGGCGCTGGTTATGGCATCTACCCTGCCGAACAGAGATTTAAACATCGCGCTCGTATTCTGCTACGCTGCGATCGGTCTGCTTTCGTCTATCATCGGCGTTGCCTGCGCTCGAATGGGTAAAAAAGGTACGCCTACCCGCGCGCTCAACACCAGTACTTACCTGACCACCGCGATTTACGCAGTTCTGTCTGCGGCTGTAACGGCCTTGTTTGATTTCTCGGCGATCGGAAACAACGGCGAATGGCGCATCTGGGGCGCTTCCTTCTTAGGTCTTCTGGTCGGCGTCATTGTCGGTATTTCAACCGACTACTTTACGGACGATACCAAAAAACCGGTTCATAACCTTGCGAAAGCGTCCGAATCCGGACCTGCGTTTACCATTCTTTCCGGTTTCTCGTACGGTATGCTTTCCGCGCTTCCTTCGATGGTTGGCATCGCTATTTCTGCGCTGGTTTCATACAAGCTCTGCGAGCCGATTGGCGAAGGATACGCGTTCTTCGGCATTTCCATGGCCGCGGTCGGCATGCTTTCCATCGTCGGCATGATTATTTCCAACGACGCATACGGACCCATTGTCGATAACGCAAGAGGTCTTGCGGAAATGGGCAATCTCGGCGAAGAAGTGCTTGAGATTACCGACCAGCTCGACAGCGCCGGCAACACGGTTAAAGCGATTACCAAAGGCTTCGCGATTGGCGCCGCCGGACTTACGGTTATTTCCCTGCTCGGCGCATTCATGAGCGAAGTAAACGAAGCGGCCAAAAAACTGGGCGAAGAGCTGCTCTCCGGCTTTGATATCACCAACCCGACCGTGTTCTTCGGACTGCTCATCGGCGCGGCTATTCCGGCGGTGTTCTCTGCAATGCTGATTCTCGGCGTTGACCGCAACGCGCAGCGCATGGTTGCTGAGATTCACAGACAGTTTAAGGAAATCATAGGTCTTCGTGAAGGCAAAGAAGGCGTTACGCCCGAATACGATAAATGTATCGCCATCGCGACTACCGGCGCGCTTAGAGAATTAATCCCCGCCGGCCTTGCGGCTATCGTTGCGACGCTTTTAGTCGGCTTTATCGGCGGCGTTCAGGCAATCGGCGGATTTATTACCGGCAATATCGTCAGCGGCCTTCTGCTTTCGCTTTTGATGTCCAACTCCGGAGGACTTTGGGACAACGGCAAAAAGTATGTCGAGGCCGGCAACCACGGCGGAAAAGGTTCGCCCGCACATAAGGCTGCCGTAGTCGGCGACACCGTCGGCGACCCGTTCAAGGATACAGCCGGACCTTCCATCAACACGCAGATTACGGTTGTATCGCTGGTTTCATCCCTGATGGCTACGCTGTTCCTGCAGTTTAGTATATTCGGCTAATTCTAAAAAACGAAACCCGGAACGGCTATCACCGTTCCGGGTGTTATTATGCATCTATCCTTAATCAGGCTCAGCCATTCTGTATCCGACGCCGACCACCGTAAAAATATATTTGGGACGGTTGGGCTCCGGTTCCAGTTTTTTTCGGATATTCGCGATATTGACCCGCAATATCTGATTGTCTGATTTTGAGTAAGGCCCCCAGATGTTTTTAATGATGTAATCATATGTAAGCACTTTGCCGGGATAGCGGCCCAGCAGCGAAACAATCTTGTACTCGTTGAGCGTAAGATGTATGTTTTTGCCGGATACCAATACCCGCTGCTTGTCAAAGTCTATGGTCAGTTCGCCGCAGACGTACTTCCCTTTCGGAATTTTCAGCTCGTCCTCCGAGTTCCGCCTGTGCCGCAGCGCGGCCCGGATTCTTGCCAAAAGCTCGCTGGTTCCGAAAGGCTTGGTGATATAGTCGTCCGCGCCGGCGTCCAAAGCCTGCACTTTGTCGCGCTCTTTGTTCCGCGCGGAAACGACGATGATTGGAATCAACGACCATTCGCGCACGCTCTTTATCAGCTTCAGGCCGTCCGTATCGGGCAGAGTAAGGTCCAGCAGAACCAGGTCCGGACAGCTGGTTGTTAGAACCGACAACGCCTGCGAACCGGTATTTGCTGTTAAAACGCTGTAATTGTTGGCAGTCAAAACGGTGCTCAAAAGATGCCTGATGCTGCTGTCGGCATCCACGATCAGAATGCTTTCGTTGTGATTCATATCCGAATCTGCATCCTCCATAAAAATCATCAATATTGCACAAGCAAAAAAGAAAAAACGCTATGGAAAGTACTGATGGTTGCTGGGGGTCAGACAGGAATGCTATTTTTAGCATTCTATCATACTTATGAAAAAAAATAAAGAGAAATATATCATAATTTTTATATTTTTATTTCGGCGAAAAATGCAAAGATGATATAAAGAAACAAGATATTTTTGCTAATAATTTATAAAAAGAATCGTTCGGTATTGCTTTTTAAACGACAAAATGATATAGTAATATGAGCAAAAATGGTACTAAAATCTACAGAAATGCAGCAAGCGAAAGGAACGTAGAACATGGATTTTTTGCAAAACTTTTTACCCCAATTGATTAAATATGACGTTACCGATTGGGCAAAAATGGTGGCTATGTGGATTGTTGGCGGAATCCTGATTTATCTGGCCATCAAGAAAGACATGGAACCCGCCCTCTTACTCCCCATGGGGTTTGGCGCAATTTTGGTAAACCTGCCGCTTTCCGGCGCAGTTGAGCAGGTTGTTGACGGCGTAACCGAAGCCGGTCCGCTTACAGATTTGTTCAGAGCCGGTATCGAGAACGAGCTTTTCCCGCTTATTCTCTTTATCGGAATCGGAGCAATGATAGACTTTTCGCCTTTGATTTCGAATCCGAAGTTAATGATATTCGGCGCCGCTGCGCAGTTCGGTATATTCGTAACGTTGGCGTTGGCTTTGTTGTTAGGATTTGATATCAACGATGCAGCTTCTGCTGCTGCAATCGGCGCTGCAGACGGTCCGACTTCCATATTTATTTCGATGAAGTTTAAGTCAAACTACTTCCCCGCGATCATGGTTGCGGCATACTCTTACATGGCGCTTGTGCCGATTATTCAGCCGCCGGTTATCCGCGCGATTACGACCAAAAAAGAGCGCCTGATCAGAATGCCGTATCAGCAGAAAGAAGTATCCAGAACCACGCTGATTCTTTTCCCGATCGTAATCACAATCGTCGCTGGAATCGTAGCGCCGAAGTCCGTAGCGCTTGTCGGATTTTTGATGTTCGGCAACCTGATAAGAGCCTGCGGCGTGCTTGACAATCTTTCCGAAACAGCGCAGAACGCGCTCGCAAACCTTGTTACGATTCTGCTCGGTATCGCGGTTGCTTCGCAGATGGCGGCAGACAAGTTCGTAACCTGGGATACATTAAAGATTTTGCTTTTGGGTCTTGTGGCGTTCATCTTCGATACGGTCGGCGGCGTTATGCTTGCGAAATTTATCAATCTCTTCTCTAAGAATAAAATCAATCCTATGATCGGCGCATGCGGTATTTCTGCGTTCCCGATGTCGGCGCGCGTTATTCATAAGATGGGGCTCAAAGAGGACAACCAGAACTTCCTGCTGATGCACGCGATCGGCGTCAACGTATCCGGTCAGATTTCGTCCGTTATCGCCGGCGGTCTTATTCTGAGTCTGTTTGCACAATACGTATAAGTTTTGACTACAGATTCAATATAAAAGGAGCTTAAAATGGAGAACTTAATAAAGGTATTGCCAAGTCTGTTGGGCTGCATTGTCGGAATATTCGTTGTATCCGGCGTCATTATCGGGATAACATCTCTTCTGAACAAAATTACGGAAAAAAAGAATTAAAACGCTCAAAAAAGGGTTAATTTAATGGATATCAGCTTTACTGAATTTATACGTCAGTTGGAAAACCCGGCTCTTGCCGTGACCGTTCTGTTGACGCTCGGCGTTGTCTTCGTGAACGGCTGGACGGACGCGCCGAACGCCATCGCAACCTGCATTTCGACCCGTTCCATCGGTCCGAGAGCGGCGATTGTCATGGCGGCGGTTTTCAACTTCTTAGGCGTACTTTTCATGAGCTTGCTAAACGCCTCTGTCGCGACGACAATAACGCATATGGTCAATTTTCAGGGCAATACGCAGATTTCTCTAATTGCCCTTTGCGCAGCGCTGCTCGCGATTGTTGTCTGGGCGGTTGCCGCATGGTATTTTGGGATTCCGACAAGCGAGAGCCACGCGCTGATCGCCGGAATCTCCGGCGCGGCGATCGCCTTGCAGGGCGGCTTTTCCGGCATCAACGGCAGCGAGTGGATGAAGGTTATCTACGGATTGTTCCTTTCCACCATCGTCGGTTTCGGCGGCGGCTGGCTGATCGTTTCCCTTGTAAAACTTATCTGCCAAAAAATGGACCGCCGCAGAACCAACTCGTTTTTCAAAGGTGCGCAGATCGTCGGCGGCGCTTCGATGGCGTTCATGCACGGCGCGCAGGACGGTCTGAAGTTCATGGGCGTATTGATTCTTGGCGTTTATCTGAACAACGGCTATGAAAGCACCGGCGACGTGCAGCCGATGCTTTGGATGATGGTTCTGTGCTCGGTTATCATGGCTGTCGGCACTTCCATCGGCGGCTACAGAATTATAAAAGCCGTCGGAATGGATATGGTAAAACTGGAGAAATATCAGGGTTTTTCAGCCGATATGGCCGGCGCGCTGTGCCTGCTATTAAACTCCGTGTTCGGCATTCCGGTCAGCACGACCCATACGAAAACGCTTGCGATTATGGGCGTCGGCGCCGAGAAGCGTTTTTCCGCCGTAAACTGGAACGTCGCGAAGGAAATGGTGCTTACCTGGATCTTCACCTTCCCCGGCTGCGGCATTCTTGGATATTTGTTTGCGCGTGTGTTTATACTGTTATTTTAAGGCTATTGGAGGACAATAAATGCCAAAAAAGAAGGATAACGAATATTACATCGGCTTTGTGGAATGCGTCGGCTACTCCTGCAAAGCTGCTGCAATGTTAAAAGAATCGCTTGTCAACTTCAAGGTGGACAAGCTCGCCGAAAATATGAATGCGCTGCACGCGGTCGAACATTCTGCCGACGCAAGAAAGCATCAGATCATGAAAAAGCTGGTGAAAGAGTTTATCACCCCCATCGAGCGCGAGGATATCATGTCTTTGTGCGACAAGATAGACGACGTCACCGACGCGATCGACGACGTTCTGATGCGCATTTATATGAACAATATCACGAGAATCCGCGACGACGTTATTCCGTTTACGGATTTGATTATAAAATGCTGCGACATCTTAAAGCAGATTATGGACGAGTTCCCCAACTTCAAGAAATCGAATTCGCTTATGCAGCATATCATCACGCTGAACACGCTTGAGGAAGAGGGCGACCGCTTGTATATGACGGCGATGCGCCGCCTTCATACTCAGTCGGCCGACCCGGTTGAAATCATTACCTGGCGCGAGGTTTACGAGTTTCTTGAGAAATGCTGCGACGCCTGCGAGCATGCGGCGGACGTCGTCGAGAGCGTTATCATGAAGAACACATAAAACCGACAAAAACCGGATGAAACGAACCATTGCCTCTATTATAATGAGTTTGCCTGTATCAGGTAAATTCTTTATATTGGAGGTTATTTTTTTGTCATCGATCCGTCTCAACGGAATCGACGTTTCACGCTGGCAGGGCAAAATCGACTGGCAAAAGGTCAGGCAAAGCGGCGTCGATTTCGCGTTCATCAAATGCTCGCAGGGCGGCAGCGTCTCTGCGGCCGCCATCAGTCCGTTTACGGATTCGTATTTTAAGACGAATATCGAGGGCGCGTACGCGGCCGGCGTCCAATGCGGCGTATATCACTATCTGACCGGCACGACGCACGAGGACGTAATCAAAGAAGCCGAATATGTCGCGCGCATCCTCGCGCCTTATAAAAGCATGATTTCCTTCCCAGTCGCGCTGCGTTTTGAGGAATCGCGCTATACTGTCTTTCACAAAACATACAACGCGATACTGATTCGGCTGTTTACCGACGTGATCCGAAACGCAGGATACGCGCCGATGCTGTACGCGCCTAAAAGTTTTCTCAAAAACTTCATCGATATGTCCTCGCTCGGCGACCTGGACGTCTGGTACGCGCGGTATTACGCGCCCAGAAGCTGCGGGAAAGCGCCGGACGACATCCCTAAAATGACGGTCTGGCAGTGGACAGGCTCCGGCCGCGTCGACGGGATAAGCGGATGCGTGAATTTAAACGTCGCCTTCTTTGATTACGGCAAAAAAGCCGAACCGCAAACGGAAAATGAGAATAAAGAACCGCCGGCAGAGCCGGCGGAAAACGAAAGCGACGAAAACCCCTTCTCACTCGGCGACGTCGTGACCATAAAAGAATCCGCGACGCATTATTATGACGGCGGCGCGGTGATCCCAGCCTGGGTAAAATACGATTACGACCATATCGTTACAAAAGACACTTACTACAACAAAAAAGTCTATAAAGGCGGCAGCCTGTGCATATTGCTGGGCAAGAAAATCAGCCGCAAAACCGGCAAAACCGCCGCTGGCATCAATATGTGGATAGCGGTAGAGAATCTTAATAAAAAGAAGTAAAAAAAAGCCGGGTTTCTACCCGGCTTTTCTCTATTCGGAACAGCAACGCTTTAATCTTTTTTTCTTTTAAAATGCATAAAGGATAATATGCAGACCGGCAGAAAATACAGGCACCACGCTTCGAGAATTAGGGTTCCCGCCAGGTCGCCGCCGGTCATACCGGGTTTGAATAAACCGAGCATCGGCGCGATAAAGCAGCTTACCGCGAAAACTCCGTGTATCCGCAACAGGATTTTCAGTATTTGGTCGGCTTTCCGCCCGCTTTTTATGACAAAGGAAATAAAGAATGTCGAAAGCGACATAAAGCAATATCCGAGAAGGTCATAGTTGAAAAAAGTCCGAACCGCTTGAAATCCAGCAGATTCAGGGTCTGCTCTTCCAAAGAAAACATTCGAACCGTAGTAAGCTGCGCAAAATAAACCGTCAACACCATTGCGGTATAGACAGATGCGAACGCAACGGCGGTGTATCCGAAACTTTTTTCTTCGGTTTTGCCGTACGCAGCGAACGCGCAAATCATCGGCAGGAACCCGAAGGCGATAAAACAGCCCGACAAATAGCTTCCGATATCGTTGGCAAATAGCATGGAAATGGAAAAGCCGAGAACCGATATAAAGGTAACTGCCGACGAATACATGCCAAGGTTTCGATTCATTGATTTTGCATCTCCTGCTCTTTACTTGCTCTCGATTGCAAAGGAAACGTCCGGAATTTCGGCGATTTCCTGAATAACCTGTTTTTTCTCGACGCCTTTGCCGAACAGCAGCGTGACTTCCAGCCCAAGGCTGTTCACAATGCCGCTGCGCGCCGGCGTAATCTCCAGCCGCGAAATCTTGTTGCCTTTGCTGGTAATGATGTCAACCACTTCGTTCGCTTTGTTGACATCTTTGATTTCAATATACAGTTCTATGTTTCTGTTCTTGCCGACTACAACGTTTTCAAAACGGCTCAAATAAACGATCGTAAGCACGCAAATAGCTGTGCAGATGATCGCCGCTTCATAGTATCCGATGCCGATGGCAAGCCCGATTGCCGCGGTTGTCCAGAGACCGGCCGCGGTCGTCAGCCCTTTGACGTGCGTGTTTCCGGTAATCAGGATGGTTCCGACGCCGAGGAAACCGATGCCGGAAATGACCTGCGCGCCGATTCTGAGCGGGTCGGAATTGACTTTTAGCGTCTGAACCGCAAAAAGCCCGGTCATGACCGTCATCGCCGCGCCGAGACAGACTAAAATATGCGTCCTAAGACCTGCCGCGCGTCCGCGCTTGCCGCGTTCCATACCGATCATGCCGCCGCACAAAAACGCCAGCGCAAGCCTTAGTATCATGGAAACTATGTTAAATTCGCGCAAGTAGTTCAAAATGTCATTCATCCTCTTATGTCTGATATATAATTACAGTAATTATATATTTTACTCCTTCGAATTTAATGCCTTTTCTTGAGTTTATAATAATGATTTAACCAGCCTTGAACGTAATACTCGTCAATGAACACAAATTTCGATTAATTGATAAAATCCTTGAAAACGCCCTGCGCGCGTTCGTCGCATTCGGCGGTGATAACCGTTCCGTCGTCGGTATATTCGACGCTGATTACTTTCGCCAAACGATAGACGTCCGCGGTTTTCGCCTGCAGCGCGTGCGGGAAGAACAGCTCGAGCGTCTTTTTTCCGTCAGCGGCGAACGTGTCGAGCTTCGCGAGCAGTTTATCGATTCCGTCGCCGTTCAGAGCGGAAATGGTCAAGGCGTCTTTCGGAATAAACTCGGTATCGACCGCTTTGTCTATTTTATTAAACACCCGAACCATCGGCTTTTCTTTTGCGCCCAGCTCTTCGACCAACCTTTCGGTAACCGCCTGCTTCTTTCTGCGCTCGACGTCCGGTTCGGATGCGTCGGTCAGGTTGATGATGATGTCGGCGTATTTCAGCTCGTCCAGCGTTGATTTGAAAGCCTTGATCAGGTGCGTCGGAAGCCGGTCTATAAACCCGACCGTATCGGTGAGCAGAATCTCGTTTCCGCTCGGAAGCGTCAGGCGGCGCGTCGTCGGGTCCAGCGTCGCGAACAGCTTATCCTCGGCTAAAATGCCCGCGTTTGTCAAATAGTTGAGCAGCGTGGATTTTCCGGCGTTGGTATAGCCGATAATCGCGGCCGTTTTGATGCCGGACTTTTCTCTGGCGGTTCTTTTCACCGCTCTGGTCTTGTCCAGGCTCTCAAGCTCTGCGGTCAGCGCGGCGATGCGCCGCTTCAAATGCCGTCTGTCGCTCTCCAGTTTGCTCTCGCCGGGTCCTCTGGTGCCGATGCCGCCGCCCAGCCGGGACATCTGCGCGCCCTTGCCCATCAGTCTGGGCGCCGAATAGCGCAGGCAGGCGATTTCGATCTGCAGTTTTCCCTCGCCGGTCGTCGCGTGGAGCGCGAAGATGTCCAGAATAAGCATAGTGCGGTCGATGACCCGTACGCCCAGCCCTTCCTCGAGATTGGCAATCTGCGAAGGGGAAAGCTCGTTGTCGAACACCGCGAGCTCGATATTCTCTTCGCTGTTTTTAATAAACTCGGCGATTTCCTTTACTTTTCCGCTGCCGATATAGGTCGCTTTATCCGGCGAAGGGCGGTTCTGTATGATGCGCGCGACCGCTTCCCCGCCGGCGGTTTCCAGCAGACGCTCCAGCTCGTTCAGCGAGCTCTCGACCTGCTCTTCCGTCATGTTCTCGTTGACGGAAATCAGCACGGCTTTTGTTTTTATCTCTTTATTCAATCCAATATCCATAGCATCTTCCTCTCTTGCCGAAAACCCGGAATGAGAAGAAAAAACAGCACAAATGTGCTGTTTTTATTAGTAAAGAATGGTTACAATTAGAGGTTGAACTTCTTCTTGAATTTATCTACTCTGCCGCCCGAATCAACAAACTTCTGTTTGCCTGTGAAAAACGGATGGCATTTTGAACATATATCAACCTTTAAATTGTCTTTGGTGGACATCGTAACATATTCTTCACCGCAAGCACATCTCACAACAACTTGTTTGAATGCGGGATGGAGTCCTTCCTTCATCGTTCTTACCTCACTTTCATATTCACAACGAGCAGTATAACATAACCAAATAAAAAAATCAATAGCTATTTTCATTATTTTTATTGTAATTTGCTTCAATATCGGTTATAATCTCATAAAAACGATTAGTAAAAAAATGGAGCTGTTATGAAACTAAAATTCCTGGGCACAGCGGCAGCGGAGGGCTGGCCCGCAGTTTTTTGCAAATGCGATCATTGCGAGAGAGCGAGGAAAGCAGGCGGCAGAAACATCCGCAGCCGCTCGCAGGCTATCGTCAACAACGACCTGCTGATTGATTTCCCCTCGGATACGAATTACCACATGCTGGCGCATAATCTTGACCTTTCGGCGGTCAAGTATCTGCTGATTACCCATTCGCACCTGGACCATTTCGCGCCGATCGACCTTTTTTTCCGGTCAACCAGCTACTACGCGCATAATCTAACCGAAGAAAAACTGTACCTGTACGCGAACGAAGCGGTTTTAAACAGGCTCGAAAAAACTTTCGCGGATTACAAAGAAGAGCCGAAAGATTTGAATATCTTCCCCCATTATCTTCCGCCTTACTCCCCTGTTCGTCTCGGGAATTATACGGTCACCGCGCTCAAAGCGAACCACGCACCCGGGGAAACGGCGTATATATATCTCATCACGGACGGCAAAAGCACGCTTCTTTACTGCCACGACACCGGAAGAATTGACGATGAAGTGTACGATTATCTGACCCGAAACGAAATCAGAGCGGATTTGGTCAGCCTGGACTGCACCTTCGTGCTGTTAAAGAGCGGCGGCGGCCATCTCGGTTTGGACTCCTGCCAGATTGAGCGGGACAGGATGTTAAAAACCGGCATCGCAGACCAAAACACCAAATTCATCATCAATCATTTTTCACACAACGGCGGCGCGATCCATGACGAGCTTGTCCCGATCGCGAAAGAAATGGGTTTTGAGACTGCCTACGACGGATTGGAAGTTGAATTTTAGTACGTATGAATAAGCTTTGGACGAAAAACTTTACGATTATCACGCTTGGTACGATCATATCCATGCTGGGAAACTCGGTTTCCGGTTTTGCGATCAGTTTTCTCGTGCTGGATATGACCGGTTCTACGTTTTTATACTCGTTATTTTTAGTCGTCTATTTTTTACCCGAAATTTTAGCGCCGATAGTCGCCGGTCCGCTTCTTGACCACTTCTCGCGCAGAAAAACCATCTACATACTGGATTTTATTTCCTCCGGAATTTACTTATTGGTTTTCTTCCTGCTTAGAGCGGATTATTTCTCCTATCCGGTACTGCTGATACTGACGCTGATTGTCGGCAGCATTGACGGCGTTTATTCCGTCGCGTACGACAGTCTGTATCCGAATCTGGTCAGTCCCGGCAACTTTTCAAAAGCGTATTCGATTTCGAGCATGATTTACCCGCTCGCGTCCTTTATGGTGCCCGTCGCTTCGATTGTGATTGATCAGTTCGGTGCCACGCCGCTGTTCCTGTTCAACGCGGTCACCTTCTTTATCGCCGCGTGCTTTGAGACCAGAATCGATTACGAGGAAGCGTATACAAAAACAAGCAAAAAACTGACCTTCGGCATTGAGAAGTTCAAAAGCGACTTCAAGGACGGCATCCGCTACATCGCAGGCGAAAAGGGTTTGCTGACTATCACCGTTTACTTCTGCATCACAATGTTTGCGGGCAGCGCGTTTCAGACCCTATTGCTGCCCTACTTTAAGAACAACGCCGATATGTTTGCCGGCAGTATCTTCAGCAGCGTTACGATTTACACGTTCGTCGCGGGCTGCGGCGTCATCGGCAGGCTGGTCGGCGGCGCGGTGCATTACTGGTTTAAGTATCCGGTCGATAAGAAGTTTACCATCGCGCTGTGCGTTTATGCGACCATTTCCGTTCTTGAAGCGGTAGACCTTTATCTGCCGATTAACATTATGATGATCAGCATGTTCATAGCGGGCGTTTTGGGCGTTACTTCATATAACATCCGGATTTCCGCGACACAGTCCTATGTGCCGGACACGGTCCGCGGCAGGTTTAACGGCGTTTTCCGGATGCTTTGCAGCGCCGGAACCATCGTCGGCCAGCTGCTTTCCGGCGCGCTTGCCGAGTTCTTCGACTTAAGACTGATTGTCGTCGCCTTCAGCGCAATTAACCTGCTCGCCGTCGTATTCGTAATGTACCGCGGACGCGAACATGTAAAGAAAATATACAACGTACAGGTGTAAACAGTCACGCTCTTTTTGGCATATTCCGAAAAGAGCGTGCTTTTTATATACCGTTTTAAATAATAATAAATAATAATTATTTGTGAATTGATGTTGATACGATTTTTATTTATAATGTTAAAAAATTTAGGAAAGGAGCAGCATATGAAAAAAATTGCACCAACTGTAAAAAGGCAGTAGAAGACAACGCGAATTTTTGTGAGTTCTGCGGCTCGAGCAGCTTCGAACCGGAAAATCCGCAGCAAAACGCCGCGCAGCAAGACCAGCAGCGTTTGAATTTTCAGACAAACGCGGATCCGTCCTTAAGTCCCGCGGTTTCGGCGATTAAATCTCTGTGCTCAAGTTCTCTGTTTACGGCTGCCGTCATTCTTATTACGGTTTTTGCGGTTTTGCATATCATTTATCCTTTTGTAACTACTGATGCTTTTATATTTGATTCCAATGATCCAATCTTTGAAGAATACGAAGATTTGCTTTCTATCGGTAAAAACTACAGCGTTGCGTTGAGTGTGATAAACAGCATCTCCAGCGTTGTGGTTAGCATAGGTTTTTGGTTGTTGTGGAAGAACTGCAAGGATAGTGTTCTCGGCAGCTTTAAGACAAGCGGACTGTCTATTCTAAAAATATCCCTCATTGTCGCATATATTTCGAATATTGCATATTATATCTTTCTATACTGTTATGGTGATGTTATCCGACGCTCTATTACGATACCGGATGATTTTACAAGAGATTTCACAAGTATATATAGACAGCCAGAGTACATCATTGGCTCGGCGCTTTCAATAATCATCCTTTCGGGTATCGGCGCAATCGTTTTATACGGTTTCTATTATGCAAAATCTTATAAAATGATAAAATCCGTTAAAAACATTCTTTCAACCGGTCGCCCGTCCGATTACATCCCTATGTATGTCGTCGTCATGAACTACATTTTCGCATTTTCTGCCGTTTCACAAATCGAAAACGTCATTACTTTATTGCGCCAGGGAACTTTCGCCGCATTCCTCATTATTATGTCCGTATTAATAATACGATACAGAAATCAAATGCGCGCAATCGTATACCAGAGTCAGAGCAACAGTTTTTTAACGGCGAACAGCCCTGATTTCAACGCCTAAACGGATAGACGAAGCATCATAAAAAAACGCCGATACTTTATCGGCGTTTTTTCATTTCGTGCAGATTTTTATTTCGCGCCGTTTACAGCCGACGCGCTCGAGCAGTTCGACTTCGGCTTCTTGCTTGATCGGCGCGTCAAACCGCATTTTTTGGTGTTGTCCGGCGCGCATAAACGCTGCGCTTTATTCTAATTCTCTTGTTATCACCGTTTATTGCTCGTTTTTTTGCCGCGTTCGCTCGACTGCGTTTTTCAGTTTTTCCGTGTCCACCGATGCGCCGTAGAAGTTCTTCGCGGAACAGCCTGCTCTGCCGCCCCCGGCGCACGCGCAGGCGCAAGCGCAGGCGCATGCGCAGCTGCTTACGCAGGCGCAACGCCCGCCGATTCCGCCGATAAACCCGCTTCTGCCGAATCCGCCTTTGTATTTGCTTCTTGATTTTCGAACAAGCTGGAGAATAAGAATGCCGACGGCAAAGAGTATGCCGAACCACGCGGCTGCTTTATGGTGATTTTCAGAAACAGAAGCGACATGTTCGGTCTGCTTTTTCAAATCGACATTCAGATCCTCGGTTTTATAGGAGACATTGACCGTCTTTTTCTCGCCCGCGGCCAGAGACCCGCTCCAGACAAGATAATCGCCTTCTGCTGCGCCGCTGTCGGAACTCAATACGCTTTTGCCGTTCCAGCGGATTTTGATGGTATTGACATGAATATCGTCAAACCATCCGGGCGTAAACGCGTAGTTTACAGTCGAATCGTTCACAGTGTACATATAGGACTGGTGAAGTGAAAAATCAATGTTGATCACCGAGTCCGCGCCGTAGCTCTCCTTAAAGTCGATACGGACGAAGTCGCCGCCGTTGTCTGAATACTTGATTTTCTTGATATTGTCGCTCAGCGCCTTTATCTCGTCGACATGCCGGTTCGGTATGCCGATCTTTACCCATTTCAAAGGACCTTCTGCGTCGCTGTCCAGTACCTTCCAGACGATGTGGTATTTTATGTCGAGCGTTCCGTCGTCCCGCACGTCAACCGTTATGTCGTACTCCTGTATCTCGTCAAGCGGAGCGGCGAGCGCTGTCAGCGGCAGGAAAACGAATACAAGGATTAGCCATAAAAAAAATAACGTTTTTCTCATCTGCCGTCACCCATCAATTGACATTTCTGCTCCATTTTCGCGGAAACCTTCCGGATTTCTGCGCATTTTTTGCCGTTCCATATTTCCTTCCAGTCGTCGGTCAGCATATTGCCGAGGTTTCCGTCCGTAAGCCAGCTTTGGCAGGGCAGAACGCTGCCGTCGGGCGCGACGGCCATATTGCTCAGGCAGGCGCCGCAGGCAGGAATCGACGTAAAGCCGATTTGACGCAGCGTATCTTCCGAAACCCAGCCGGGAGAAGTAAAACTGATTTCCATTCCGTTAGCCTTGCAGAAATCGAACGCGCTTTTCAGCCTGTACGAAAGCTCGCGCTCGTAAATCTGCGTAATCACGCTTCGCACGGTGCGCGCGTTGCCGGTCACAATCAGGCTCGAGCAGGAAACATACCGAACGCCGAGACTGTGAATAAATTTGACGGTTTCGAGATAGTTGCTGTTGATCGAGCAGAGCGGCGTGTTGACGCTGACATTCAGTCCGGCGGAGAGAGCGTTTTGAATCCCTTCCACCGTTTTGTCCCAGTTGTTCTCGCCGACGAGGTAATTGTGCGCGCGCTCATCCGCGGAATAAAGGGTGATCTGTACGCTGTCAAGGCTGGCTTGATTCAGTTCCTCGCACAGCGCTTTTGTCAGAAGCACGCCGTTCGTGTTCAGCCGGGTGATAAACCATTTCGCGTAGTCGATCAGCTCGACCAAATCCGCCCGCAGCGTCGGCTCGCCGCCGGTAAAGGTAAGCTGCGGGATATTCGCATTTCTGCATTTATCAATAATTATTTTCCATTCGTCGGTGGTCAGTTCTTTGACCTGCGCGAGTTCCTCCCCCGCCGCGTAGCAATGGATGCATTGCTGGTTGCAGTTCCATTTGCTGTCCTTGCACATAGAGCTGATCATCAGGTCCATGCGGTGCGGAGCGGTCATATACTTCGCGTATTCGCTTAATGAAATAACGCCGATATCCTCGAACGGCTGCTTGCCGCGCGCGATGTCGGTCAGGGTTTCAATGATGCGCATTAGGTCGCCGGACAACGTTTCCGCGGGCACGTTATTATAAACCTTCTGCACCTCGGCGACCGTTCTGGAAACGATATCCGCCCACTCGTCGTCCGCAATCTCCCGGTTCTCATGCCGGTGCATCTCGTCTATAAAAGCGGACAAAAGGATTGCCCAGGAAAGATTTAAAGGCAGAATATCCTGGCCGTTGATGATGAGAACGTAAGGCACGTCCTTATTAAAGCTCAGCTTCGGCGGAACCATGTGAATGCGTACCACGCCGGGGCCGTTCGGATTTATTGTAATATGTTTGACCTGGTTCAGGTGCTCTTTCTGATACCGGTATTCTTTTATTCCTGTGAATTCCATAAGACAATCCTTTCCTATGTAGTCCAAATGGCGGCCGCGCCGCTTGTTAATTGTTCATACATTGTTCATTAAAACAATATATATAAAGGATATACTAAAATATTGTAAAATGTTAGTCAAACTATATTATATATAAATAATTTCACTTTGTAAAGGGCAGGGGGTTTTTATGGCTGTTTTAGGAGCTTTTGCCGTTCCGCATCCGCCGATTATCATGCCGCAGGTCGGAAAAGGCGAGGAAAGAAAGATTCAGAAAACCATCGACGCTTACAGAGAAGTCGCAAGGCGGATTGCTTCGCTCAAACCGCAGACGATTATTCTGACCTCCCCGCACAGCATCATGTACGCGGATTATTTTCATATTTCGCCCGGAAAAACCGCGTCCGGCAGCCTGATTCGCTTCGGCGCGCCCGACGTGCGGGTTTCGGTCGAGTACGACGCCCGTTTTGTCGAAGCGCTGACGAACGAAGCGGAAAAAGAGAAAATTCCCGCCGGCACGCTCGGAGAAAGAAATCCGTCGCTGGACTACGACCACGCGTCGGTTATCCCGCTCGCCTTCGTCAACGAGTTTTATACGAACTACAAACTGGTGCGCATCGGACTTTCGGGTTTATCCTTCGCGGACCATTACAAGTTAGGCATGTGTATTCAAAAGGTTGCGGATACGCTCGGTATCGACGCCGTTTTGGTCGCGAGCGGCGATTTATCCCATAAACTCAAGGAGGACGGCCCGTACGGGCTTGCGCCGGAAGGACCCGAGTTTGACAAACAGATTACCGAAGCGTTCGCGAAAGGCGATTTTCTGCGATTCATGACCTTCCCCTACGAGTTCGCGGAAAGAGCGGCGGAATGCGGTCTGCGCTCCTTTATCATCATGGCGGGCGCGCTCGACGGCAAAAATGTAAAAGCCGAACTGCTCTCCTACGAAGGGCCTTTCGGCGTCGGATACGGCGTGGCTTCCTTTATTCCCGAAGGCGACGATCCGGAACGGAGAATACTGGATAAATATTATGAATTTGAAAGCGAACGGATGCGGCAAATCCGGGAAAACGAGGACGCGTACGTTCGGCTCGCCAGATACTCGGTCGAACACTTTGTAAAGACGAAAAGATGCGCAAGCCTGCCCGAAAACCTGCCTTCCGAAATGACCGCGAGAAGAGCCGGCGTGTTCGTTTCGCTCAAAAAACACGGCGAACTGCGCGGCTGCATCGGCACGATTGCGCCGGTTACCGAGAACATCGCGCAGGAAATTCTTCGCAACGCGGTCAGCGCCTGCTCCGAGGACCCGCGCTTTGAACCGGTCCGCGCAGACGAACTGGACGACCTTATCTACAGCGTTGATGTCCTCTCCCCTGCCGAGCCTGTTTCTTCGCCGGATATGCTGGATCCGGTCAAATACGGCGTTATCGTGACCAGCGGACGCAAGCGCGGGCTTCTGCTGCCCAATCTGGAAGGCGTAGATACAGTGGAACAGCAGATTGATATCGCAAAGCGCAAAGCGGGCATCGGTCCGAACGAGAAATACACGCTCGAGCGCTTTGAGGTGGTAAGGCATAAATGAGAATAAAATGCGAAATATGCCCGCATCACTGCGAGATTGCGGAAGGGCATACCGGTTTATGCCGCGCGCGTTCCAATCAAAACGGCCGAATCGTCTGCGCCAATTACGGCAAAATCACCTCGATTGCGCTCGACCCGATTGAGAAAAAGCCGCTTTACCGGTTTATGCCAGGAGGCTGGATTCTCTCGGTCGGAAGCTACGGCTGCAACCTGCGCTGTCCGTTTTGTCAGAATTGCGAAATCTCTATGGCTTCGGATAAAACCATCGATACATTGCCAGTTACGCCCGAAGCGCTTGTTCAAAAAGCGGTCGATACGACTGCTAAGGGCAATATCGGGCTGGCGTACACCTATAACGAGCCGCTTATAGGCTATGAGTTCGTGTACGACTGCGCTAAGTTAATCCGCAAAAACGGGCTGAAAAACGTGTTGGTTACGAACGGCTATATCTGCGAAGAACCGCTAATTAAACTGCTTCCGTTCATTGACGCAATGAACATTGACCTGAAAGCCTTTACGGATGCTTTTTATAAAAAAATATCCGGCGACCTTGACACCGTCAAGCGTACGATTGAACTTTCCGCAAAGACCTGCCATGTGGAGGTCACGACGCTGATTATTCCCGGTGAGAACGACAGCGAGGAAGAGATTGCTTCGCTTTCCGAATGGTTATCGAGCATCAGCGACGAAATCCCTTTGCATATATCACGCTTTTTCCCGCGCTATCAATATTTGGACAGACAACCGACATCGGTTGAAAAGGTTTACCGCCTTGCAGAAGTCGCAAGAAGAAACCTGAAATATGTATATACCGGGAATTGCTGAACTGTTAAGCTAACTTATCTTATAAGAAAGGATTTTTCATAAATGGATAACGTCATCAGCCATTACGACCGACTTATCGACGAGAGCAACGACCCGTTCCGCGACCCGCCGGCTTTGAAAGCGTATATGGACAAATGGGACGGACAGACGTTTATCGACGAAATGCTGCTGGACAAGACCAAAACCGTTTTCGAAGTCTGCGTCGGCACCGGAAGGGTTGCGTACAGAGTGTGCGGATTGTGCAGACATTTCACCGGAATTGATTTCTCGCCAAAGACCATTGAAAGAGCGAGAGAGAACCTGAAAGAATTTAAGAATGTCGAGCTGATCTGCGCCGACTTTTTTACATACGGCTTCAAAGTTCGTTTTGACGTGATTTACTCCACGCTGACCTTTTTCCATTTCCCGGACAAGAAAGCGGCTGTGGAAAGAATCGCTTCCCTGCTCAATCAAAACGGCAGGTTTGTTTTGTCCATCAGCAAAGACCTGGAAAGCGTCGTCGATTACGGCGACCGGAAGATTGCATACTACCCGGACGACCCGGAAAAGACACAGCAGTACCTGACAGAGTCCGGGCTGACGGTTATAAACCGCTTTGAAACCGAGTTTGCGTATATCTTTACCGCTGTAAAAAGCTAAGCCTGCGCTTAAAAACGCAGGCTTTTTTAACAGTTCCAACGGTTTATTTCGTTTTTTAGAAAATCAAGGTCGATATAGTCCGCAATCACCTGTTTTTTTAACAGTTTTTCGGGAACATAGCGGTCGTATTTGGGTTCTTTGTACTCAAACTGCTTCTTTAATTGGCGAATGTCCTTTTCGTCCACCAGTTCTACTGGCGTAATTCCTGAATTTATGATGGACTTCAACCGCTCAAGGAAAATTTCCGGTATGCTCTCCTCGCCTTTTAGCTTAAACGTGAAATAGTACGGCTGGATTCCGCCCGTCTTTTTCACGCTGAAATCGTCGCTGTCCGGGCGGGACATATACTTCCGAATCATTTTCAGCAGCATGTAATAACCGACATGCCCCATCCAGGGGATAACGCAGAGATTGCTTCCGCCGAGGTCGAACACGTTTATCCTGTCCAGCGCATGCTCCCGCGCAATCGCGCGGGCTTTTTTTAACTGTTTCACCGCGTTTTCCTGCAGGTAGGGGTATTCGGTGTCCTCGAAAAGCGCCTGCTTCATGCGCTGCAGAATGCGGTTGTGTACGACCGCCCGGTCGCCGAGCCAAAGCAGGCGTATTTTGCGCTGGGCTTCCTCCACAAAAATGAGCCTTTTCTGGTCGTCCACCGCCTTGACAACCCAACACTTCCCGGCGACGGTCATGTACTGCGAGGGTTTTACATGCTCCTCGATCGTGCCGATTTTCTGCGAGCCATGCATGACGCTCCAGGTCTCTTCCTCGGTAAAAACGGCGTAGAACTTGTAGTTGTTTATAATCTTCTCGCCCGCAAGCCCGATGATCAGACCGCCCTCCTCGGTCAGCTGGAGGTGGTTGAGCGTCAGCAGGTGCATAATCAGCTCCTGAAAGTCGCTCTCGCGAATATACCGAAAGCTCTCCATCGTCAGAATCTGATTTGCCAACGCCCGCGGCGACATCTCCCCCGCGGACGCGACCACGCTCATAATCTGCTGGTAGAGCATGTTCAGCGGGTATTTTAGTATTTTCGGCGGCTCCATCCAGCGCTCCTCAAGGTACAGCTGCAGCATTGCGATTATCTGCAAAAGCCGCCACGGTATTCGTTCCGGAAACGGCGCGGCGTCGCTCTCGGGCAGCGTCTCCCAGTCCACAAAGAACATCTCGGCAGGGTTGCCCCTTCTGCCGGACCTGCCCAGCCGCTGAACAAGGCTTTGAACCGAGATCGGCGCGCCGATCTGAATGACCCGCTCGAGCCTGCCAATGTCGATGCCCATTTCCAGCGTTACCGTCGCGCCGGTCACAACCGGACCCTCGGACTCCTTCATATCGGTTTCGGCTTCTTCGCGCAAGGGCCCGGAAATACTGCCGTGATGTACATGGTAAATATCCGGCGTGCCGTTCATCGCCGCGATATAGCGCATATTCGTAATCACCGCATCCGCGACTTCCCTGCCGTTGGAGAAGATGATGCACTTTTTGCCAAGGCTTTTTTCATATAGGTAGGGCCAGGTCGGGTCGTTGAACGGGCTCATTTCGGTTTCAAGAATGGGCATGTTGAACTGCTCGACCGAAAGCCGGATTTTTTGATGCACAGCGCCGGAAACGACTGATGTAGCTCTGTCTGTTCCTGAAGAAAGCCAACGCTGCGCGAGCGTGTAATCGCCCAGCGTCGCGGAAAGCCCGATTCTGCGCGGACGGGTGCGGATGTACTTCTGCAGCCGCTCGAGCTGGCAGAGCACCTGGATTCCGCGGTCGCTGCCCATAAAGGCGTGCACCTCGTCTATGATGACAAACCGTAAATCGCCAAACAGGCGCACCAAATCCCGGTTGCGGTTCAAAAGCATGCTCTCCATCGATTCCGGCGTTATCTGCAGGACGCCGGCGGGGTTCCGGATCAGCCTGCTCTTTTTGCTCTGCGGAACGTCGCCGTGCCAGCAGCAGACCGGGATTCCGGCTTCTTTCAGTAGGTCGTCCAGCCGGTAAAACTGGTCGTTGATCAGCGCTTTCATCGGCGCGATGTACAGAATCCCGATCGACGCCGGCGGGTCTTCGCTTATCACCGTAAGCGCCGGCAAAAACGCCGCTTCGGTTTTCCCCGACGCGGTGCCGGACGTCAGCAGAAGGTGGTCGTCCGTATCGAAAACGACGCGGCAGGCTTCCTCCTGTATCTCGTTGAGCGAATCCCAGTTGCTTTTGTAGACGTATTCCTTTATAAACGGCGAAAGCCGGTGAAAATTACTGCTCATGGAACGCTCTCCAGCCGTTGATCTTTTCGCGGATTCTGTCCAGGTCGATGTAATCGCTGATAATCGCTTTCTTTAGAAGGCTGATTGGAACGTACTCGTCAAACTTGGGCGTTTTGAACTCATACTGCTGCTTCAGCTCCAGAACGTCCTCGTCGGTCAGCATATATTTTAGGTTTATCGGCTGGCTGAACGCTTCCTTGAAGGTTTCAAGGAAGGATTCCGCGGTCGTTTCTCCGCTTCCCAGCTTCAGCGTGATGAAATACGGAGCCTGTCCGCCGATGCTTTTGATGTTGAGCATATAGCCGCATAGTTTTTTGATGAGAAGCATGGTCGTGTAGTAGTCGAAGTTCCCCATCCACGGGAAAATGCAGACGCTCTTGCCGCCCATGCTGACGACGTTGTACCGGTCGATGCCGGTGTTTTGCGTAAGGAAGTAGGCTTCCGCCATCCGCTCCTTCGCACCTTTCTGCAGGTAGGGATAATCCTTTTTGTCAATCAGAACCTGCCGCATGCGCTCCAAAATGCGGTTGTCGGTCTTGATGTTGCTGCCCGCCCAGTAGGTCTTGATCTTGCCTTTGACCATCTTGACGTTGACAACCTTGCTTTTCATGTCCACTTCAAGTACTTCCCAGGTCCTTCCCGCGATGGTCAAACGCTCGCCCGGCGGCGGCGGAACGTCGATTTTTCCGATTGTATTGGATTCCGAAACAACCGTGTACTCGTCCTCGTCCGGGAAAACGGCGTAGAACTTGTAGTTGTTTACCACTTTCTCGCCGTTCAGACCGATAATCAGACTGCCCTCCTCGGTCGGCTGAATATGGTCGAGCTTTATAAGATGCAGAAGCAGTTCTCTGTAATCGTCGTGCGAAATATGCCGGAATGCCGCCATCCCCAGCACGCGCCTGGCGAGCAGAGCCGGCGTCGCCTCGCCCAGCTGCGCGAGCGTGCTCATGGTCTGGTGGTAAAGCATGCTCAGCGGGTATTTTTGAAGGCGCGGCTGCTCTATCCAGTGTTCCTCCAAATAAAGCTGTATAATCGCGATGTCCTGCATCAGCTTCCAGGGAAGCCGCAACGGCAGAAGCGGCAGTCCTGAGGGTTTTTCCTCCCGGCAGACAAACCACATCTCGGCAGGGTTCCCGCGCCGGCCCGACCGGCCAAGACGCTGCAGAAAGCTGGACACCGAGTTGGGCGCGTCTATTTGGATGATACGCTCTAATCGTCCGATGTCAATGCCCATTTCCAGCGTGAGCGTCGCGCCGACCACTATGGGGCCTTCGGTTTCCTTCATCTCGCTTTCCGCGGTTTCGCGAAGCGGCGCCGAAATACTGCCGTGATGCACAAAATAAACGTCCGGCGTGTTTCGCAGCTCGGCAATCTGGCGCAGCATCGCGATGGAGTATTCCGCCTGATTGCGCATGTTGGTAAAGATGATGCACTTGCGGTTCAGGGTTTTATCATAGATATACTCCCAGAAAGCGCTCGACTTGGGCTGTTCCTCTGCGGTTTCTTCGGCGTCCGCCGCTTCGTCTTTTTTCTCCGGCTCGCTCGGGTCATAGAAATGCTCGACCGCCAGGCGTATCTTCTGCGTGCTTCCCTTTATCATCGGGGTTATCACCTTTCTGTCGGTGCCGGAAGCGAGCCATTCCTCCGCCATGGTATAATCGCCGAGCGTCGCAGAAAGCCCGATCCTGCGCGGTTTGGTGCGCAGGAAAGTTTGCAGACGCTCGAGCTGGCACAACACCTGTATTCCGCGGTCGGTTCCCATAAAGCTGTGCACTTCGTCGATGATGATAAAGCGCAGATCGCCGAAAATGCGCATCAGGTCGCGGTTCTTGTTCATCAGCATGCTTTCCATGGATTCGGGCGTTATTTGAAGCACGCCGCTCGGATTGCGCAATAACTTCTGCTTATGGCTGGACGAAACGTCGCCGTGCCAGTGCCAGACCGGAATATTCGCTTCTTTGAGCAGATCGTTGAGCCGGTAAAACTGGTCGTTGATGAGCGACTTGAGCGGCGCGATATACAAAACCCCGACCGACATCGGGGGATCGTTGGTTATTTCGGTAAGCACGGGCAGAAACGCCGCCTCGGTTTTGCCCGACGCGGTTCCCGTGCTGAGCAGCAGATGCGCGTCGGTGTCGAAAATCACCTTGCAGGCCTCGACCTGAACCTCGCGCAGCTCGTTCCAGTTGTTGCGGTAGATAAAATCTCGAATAAAAGGCGCAAGCCTGTTAAAAACGTCGTCGTTCATCATAATTTCCCTTTTTACAGCGTAAACTCGGCGGAGTCGTCGTCAAAGTCGTCCTCCAGCTCGCCGCTTCTGCCGCTTGTCTTAAAGAGGTCGCCGCCAAGTAAATCCGCAAAGGTAATGTCGCTGCGCTGCTGCAGGATGTTGAGGATGCCGATAAAATCTCGTACAATTTCTCTCGGCGTCAGCAGTTCGTCGGCGCCGATGCGTTTGGTGGCGGCTTTCATAAACGAAATCAGGTTGTCTTCGGTTACGGTACTTGTATAGCCGTAATGCTGCTGGTGAATGTCCAGCACCTTTAAAAGAAGAACGTAAATCTCCTCGTTTGAGATTCGGTCAAGGTATATGACCGGGCTTTGCATATCCCGCAAACCGTCTTTTAAAAAGCGCGACGCCGCAAGGCGGGATTTTAACGCCTCGTAGCTGAAAAGCCCTCGCCGCGTGTCTTCCACAAACTGCGGCGTGCCGCACAGGTAGATGCCCAGCCCGCTCGAGCGCCCCTGCATCGTGTCGTTGAAGATGGTCAGCAGTTTTTCGTAGTTGTTGTTTCTTGCGATGGTGTTGGAAATCTTATAGAGGTTGACGCCCTCGTCCAACAGCACGATAAAGCCGTTGTAGCCGATGCGGCGCACGAACAGGGACATCAGCTTGATGTAATCGAACCAGGTGCTGTCGTCAATGATAATGCGGACGCCCAGCTCGCTCATCGCTTCGGTTTTGGTCGAATACTCGCCGCGGAACCACTTGAGCGCGCTGTTCTTTTTCTCCAGCGAACCGGTTTTGCAGCCCTCCCAGTACGCGGTCAGCACCTTTGCGAAGTCGAAGCCGTGCACCATCGCTTCCATGCTGTTGATAACCTGATAGATGCGCAGCTCGACCTGCGCGGCGAACGCTGGGTCGGAAGCGGTTAGATTTAACTCCTTCATCACGTCCATCTGAATCTGCGCGATCCATTTTTCCAGCACGGAGGACAAAGCGCCGCCGTCCGGCCGCACCTTCGTGGACATATTCTGTATCAGCTCGCGGTAGGTCGCAAGCCCCTGCCCCTTGTTGCCGCAGAGTTTGCGCTCGGGCGACAGGTCGGCGTCGGCTACGACATAGCCGCGCTCCATCGCGTAATTGCGGATGATCTGCAAAAGAAAACTCTTTCCGCTTCCGTATCTTCCGACAATCAAACGGAAGACCGAGCCGCCTTCCTTAATATTCGCAAGGTCGTTTAATAGGGTTTCGATTTCGTTTTTTCTTCCAACCGCGATGTACTCCAGCCCGATGCGGGGCGTAACGCCCGAGCCGAGCGAGTTCAGCAAAGCGGTGGTGATTCGTTTGGGAATTTTGACGTCGCTCAATGCAGTTCTTCCTTTATTCGAGTAGTATGATGTTTTCGCCTTCGGTCAGCAGCAGAATATCGCCGAGACAGTCCATCGCGGCTTCGTTGATGCTGTCGATCTCCATATCAAGAAATACGCCGGAAAACACGTACGACAGCTCCGATACGGTAACGGTTCCACCGCGTTCCATAATAAAGCCGAGGATTTTACGCTGCAGGTCGCTTACATGCGCCGTCAGTTCGCCGTACGGGTCGTCCGTCTGCGTAAATACCTGCTCGGCGGAATCTGTTTCCGTAACTGCCGAAGTTTCGGCTGCAGATTCTGCTTCTTCCGTCTCGGCTGCCGTTTCTTCGAATTCCGCTTCGGGAATGTCCGCAAGCAGCTTGTCCCGAATGATTTCGGCGTTTTCGATTAGTTTTTGCACTTTGGAATGGTCGATGCGGAAATTTGCTTTTTCTTCGAGCTTTTTGTTTTTGTATTTTTCTAAGATAAACTTTCTTAAAACCCGCGCGTACTCGTCATCCAGTCCGCTTTTCAGCTTTCCTTTGTAGCTGACGATCCCGCGCAGGCAGTTTTCGGTTTCTTTCATCACTGCAGTAATAAACCCCTGAAGCGGTTTGTTTCGGACATAGTCGTCGGCTCGTGTTTCGATCCACTTGACGTTTCCCTGATACACCGCGTTTTGATAGGGCATTTTCTTCTGCGTAATTTCGGATTTAAAGGCGTCAAAAATCCCTTTGCCGGTTTTCTTCCTGAGATATTTGTTCAAATATCGGAACGCGTCCGGCAGATAGGAATCGACCATCGCTGCATAGTTTTGATAGAACCCGCCCGCTTTCAGCTTATAATTGGAATACTTGAGCAGAAAGTCAAGGATGTTCTCTCTGTACGTATCCGGCTCTTCCGCGTTTAAAAAAAGATCGGATACGATATGGTCGGGCAGACGCGCGATGACGTCCGGATAGGGTATTTTCGCCAAAAGACCTTCCGGCAGACCGTCCGGGAAATGAATCGCGATATAGTCCGCGACCCACGCCTTGAGATAGCGGTCCAGATTGGGATAGTGCGTCCTGTACTCGCCCCAAACGGCGCAGAGTTTTAAAAGTCCGTCCGCTTTGTCCTGAATACCGACTTTGTTGATAAGTTCATAAATGTAAATAAAAATATAGGACAGCGAAGTCTGCGGATAAATCCCGTTTCTTACCTGACCGCGCCAGTAAAAGTAGTATTTCAGCTGCGAATCGGTCATGACGTCATAAGTCGGCCAGTAGCAGGAAAACGGCACAAACTCCGCCGGCTCACCCTCCTCGTTTGCGTAGGCAGCCGCCTGCTGAAGAAAGGTGCAGTTGACCGGTCCCCGGTTGCGGTTGAAAATGGCTTCGCGCAGGCGAAGATATTCTTTGCGCTTTTCCTCCTGCCTTTTGCGCTCCGCCTCCGCAAACAAAACAAACTGACCCCTGCCGTCTTCGCGAAGCGTCGTCTCCTGTTTTGCAGGCGCTTCCTTTTTCTTCTCGGGAATGTTTAGATTTATTTTGATTTCGATTGTAAAGAGTTCGTCGTTATCCCTCATATTAACCGCCGTTTTTTATGCATTCTGCGCATGAACAGAAACAGAAATGCCGCCTGAATTTCAATTCACATAAATGCCGACTTTTCAACAATATAGAGCTGCTGCGATATATCGGCATTATTATCGCACATTTGTTCGTGTTTGTCAATCATGAATTTGCAGTCGCGCAGGTTTTTATAAAATTATTATACCTTACGTTTTCCGTTTTGTAAACAAACAACGCCGACAAGTTAAAAATCCCAGCGTTATACCTTCCGATCGGCATATTGCTGAGATTTTTCTTTTTAAGAATATCCAAACTGCCTGAGTATTCCGTCCGACATGTAATCCGCCATGAGAAGCGACTGATTCTCGATCTCGTCAAAGACGGCGATATTCTTCTCGTATTGGCGGTTCAGACGTGTAACCGCTTCGGATTCCACCAAATCCAGATGCTTATGCAGCATCTTCTGCCACTCGCTCCGGTTCCAGTACGGGTTTATGCTTGACAGAAAGGCGGCGATTTCATCCGCGTTTCGAAACCAGTCTTTTTTCAGCTCGCTGTATCGCAGCATGTCTCCGGCTTTGGCGTTGTTGACCATATCGGCGGCGATGGTCAGGTGCTCGGTGAGCAGGTCTTTAAACTGGTTCGCGTTTTGCTCGCCGTAAAAATTGATCAGCACCGCCGCGAAGTCCGCCGGGTTTCTTAAAAGCCTTTTGGTCACCAGCTCCGTATCTTCAAGCCAGTCAACGGCGCTGACGATGAACGACCGGGTCCAAAAACCGTGCTGCTCCCATAGCTCGCGGATGATCTGCCTTAGCATTATGTTAACTTTCGCGCGATTGTATCTGTTTTTCTGCAAAATGTTTACCACCTCCTTAAACGCTGTTAGTACAGAATATGCAAGTAAAAAGCTATATTTGCGAATAAAAAAGAAAAACCACCTATTGCAGGTGATCGTCCTTTAAATGTTTTTATACAGCTTTTTTCGATTCAGGTTCAGCGTTTCTATGATTTTAATCGCTTCCGTATCAATAAAATCCTCTTCGCAGCAGAGGTCGCCGTCATACGCCGCATCGTCACACCGGTTCAAAGGTTCTTCCCTTATTGGCAGTTTCTGCTCCTGCGTCTTCGCCTGCAGCACTGTAAGGCACCACCTTTCTTTCATTAGCAATTATATTTTCAATCAGTTTCTTTTGTTCATTAATCAGCGCAAGCAGTTCGCGGTAGGAAACAAGTATTTCATCGCCCAGCTCTTTCATCTGTTCGGCGCTTTCAAACATGTTCGCTTCATAAGACGCGATTTGGATGATAAAAGCTATGGAATCGCAGTCCGACTGGCAGGGTATCGCCATGTACTGCTTCGTGTTGATTTTCCCGTTGTCGATTCGTATAAACTGCTCGTCAACCTGCTCTTTTTTGTCAAAGCAGACAATGTCGGTCAGGTTCTGCTCAAACAGTTTGACGACGAACAGCTTGTTTTCATTGTTCGTAAAAAGCGGAAGCTCTTTGTTGTAACTCTTCGGGCGCTTGTTCTCGTGGCTTTTGTAGGCGATCATTTTCGCGTACCGGCTGCCGTCTTTGCGCTTGTACTGCTGAAAAATGGTTACTTTGAACCGATTGTGTCCGTACGCGCCGGACAGTAGATAATAGATCGATTCGCAAACCGAAACGGCGCAGGTATAATACTGGTTCAGCTTTAAGGGTTCGTTCTTGTTTTCATAATATGCGATTCTTGCGTTCGTAATGCTTTCTTTTACAGTATATGTTATGGTCGTTATTTCCTTTAAGCATCCGGCGGTTACTTTACTTTGCGTGGAGACTTTGTTTTTATACTTATTTGCCAGTATAAATAGAATGCTGATTATGATATAGCTGCCGCCGACCGGCAGTAAAAAGGGCAGATTCAGTTTATGCTCGTCGGTAAACGTAAATTTTCCGATTAAAAAGGTGAAAATAAAACTGACGACAGCCTGAAAGTTCGCTGACGACAATATTTTATAAAAAAGTTTCAGCGCGACGCCGAGGGTGTTTTCTTTTTCCGCCGCCCGCTTCAGCGCGGCTTGCAGTTTTGTCATTTTCTGTGCTCCTTTCCTACTTGAGAACAGGCAGAAACCCCGCTGAGAAAGAAGAACATACAAGCAGGTATATTCATGTATATGCGTTCGTAAGCTAAAATTACCACCTCATGCCGATTGTGATTTGTGTTTTTATTATAACGCCGCAGATTGCCATATCTTGTCATTCGCAGAAATCCGTAAATGTTTTATACGAATATTTTTCATAAAAAAAAGAATAATAAGGTTGAAACGGTTCGTAAAAAACCGTTTTATAAATACTTTCCACTGGAGAAAAGGATTTTATGGAAACGAAAAATTACGCGAACGGCGACGGAATACCGCTCGGATTCGGTATGGCGCTCGCGCAGAACGCAAAAGCGATGGAATACTTCTCTTCTCTTTCCGAGAGTGAACGCCAGGCCATACTTTCGCAAATTCATAATATCAACAGCAAAAGCGAAATGCAGTCCTTCGTCGCCAAGCTTGCTGAGCGGGGAATCTGATGATCCCGCTTTTTTATTTTTTAATGTAAAAACTTATGTATAGACAAACACACCGGAATATGATATAGTATTTTTGGGTGTTAATGTATGGATAAACCGAAAATCGAACCGTCACAGAAGTATATTTACATAGTTTTTATCAGCTCGCCGACCGGAATCGGCAAGACGATCCGGTTTTTTACCAGAAATCTATACAGTCACGTCGCGGTTTCTTTTGAAAAAAACCTCGGCTCGATGTATTCTTTCGCGCGGTATTATAAAAATATTCCATTCTTCGGCGGTTTTATCGAGGAGTCTATTTTGCGGTATTCGCTCTACGACGCCGATTCAATCCCCATAAAAATCTGCGCAATCCCGGTTTCAGACCAGAAATACAAGGAAGCGGTTGCGTACATCAATTTTATAAAGGAAAACTCCGCGCAGTACATATACAACAGTTTCTCGATGGTTCTGGCTTTGTTCCATAAGCGCGTTCATATCGGACAAGCCTTTACCTGCCTGGAGTTTGCGAACAGCGTGCTTTCGGAGTGCGGTATTTCCGAAGAAATCAAGCCCGACCGCTATTATTCCATCGCGGATGTGGAAAACATACTCAAAGACTTTGTGATTTACGAAGGCGATTTATGGGATTACGACTGCGCGAAGGACTGGGGCAGCGACCTGTTCTATCTGAAAAGCAGCAAGCGGAAAGCCCTTCAATGCACCATCAAGCAGTTTTATACGCTCACCAAACGGCTAATCGGATAAAAAAACGCCCGCTCTTACCGAGCGGGCTTTCCATTTCTATCTCTTACTTCTTACTTCTTACCTCTAACTTCTTACCTCTTACCTCTTACTTCTTACCTTTTACTTCTTACTGGTTACCGCGGAAACATCGGACGCGGCATCCTCGGAAGTTTCCTCAGGCGGTCGGACGGTTGTATAAGGGTAGTTGTTCTCATCCTGCTTGCAGTACAACGCGCAGGGGGAATATTCAGAGGTGACGACGACGGTCAGCTGCGGGCAGTTTTTGAAAATCGTTTGTCCAAACTCCGTCGTGCTGTCGGGCACAATCACATACTCCAGCGACGAGCAGTTCATAAACGCGTTCTCGCCAATGCTCCTGACCGAATCGGGAATTTCCACCCGTGTCAGCGATGTGCACCACGAAAACGCCCGCACGCCGATGGAAGTGACCTTCGGGGGGATTATGATCTTCGTCAGCGAGGAACACTCGTTAAACGCATAATTCGGAATCTCTGTCAAACCCGACGGCAGCGTGACGCTCGTCATCGCGGTGCACCAGGCGAAAGCGCGATCGCCGATATACGTGACGCTGTCCGGAATCACGATCTCTTTGAGCTTATTGCTGTAATAAAAACCGCTCGCCTCTATTCGCTGAAGCGTTCTCGGAAGGGTTACATACTCGATAATATTGTTGTTGTAAAACGCCAGCGACCAAATCGAAATAACCGGTCTGCCGTCGATGTACTCCGGTATGATGACCGTCGTATCCTCGCCTTTGTATTCGGTTATCACGATGCCGTCTCTGCAGACGTCGTACTTGAACAGATCGTTCTCCTTGCTTTCGATATAGCCTTCGGGTTTTACATCCTCCGTCAGCCCCAGTATGTTTTCTTTAAAATATTCCTTTACCCAGTCGCAGGAGGACAGATTGGCTGCTAACAAAACAAGGATGCAAACAAACAGTAAAGATTTTATTTTTCTCATACAGATAACCTTTTATTGTTTTATGATACTATATTACTGAATCTTATTATATACTGCTTATATGACTTTTTTCCGAATATGGATAATCATACAATCGTCGTATTATTATAACATTTGGCATTTTATTTGTCAAATCGGTATTTTATATTGACAAGCATAATGAAAAAAAGTAAAATAAACAAAGTCATTATTCTATTATATTTTATTAAGGAAGTGTATTTTTTATGGATAAGCAGACTTTTGCTTCATACAGGCAGTTTTACCGCGATCAGCTGTTAAACGACTGCGTCCCATTCTGGCTTAACAGCGATCTTCTGGATAAAAAGTACGGCGGTTACATTACCTGCGTTGACCGCGAAGGCAAAAGCTACAACAACGACAAATCGGTTTGGTTCCAGGGCAGATGTCTTTGGACCTTCTCCGCGCTCTGCAACCATTACGGCAAAAAGCAGGAATGGCTGGACGCCATGGAGCTTGGCAAAAAGTTTTTGGAAAACTACTGCACGGACAAAGACAGCAGAATGTATTTCACCGTTACGCAGGACGGCAGACCGCTCCGCAAGCGCCGCTATATGTATTCCGAGTCCTTCTTTGTTTTCGCGATGGCGGAATACGCCCTTGCGACCGGCGACAAGGAAGCGCTGAAAAAAGCGGAAGACTGCTATGAAATGATGCTCAGAATGTTCCGCGACCCTTCGACGGATCCGTATAAAATAACGCCGAAAACCTACGCGGAAACCCGCAGCGAGCGCGCCGCCGCCGTTCCGATGGTGCTCATCAGCTCCGCGCAGCTGCTCCGCCGCTGCGACCCGGAAAAAGCGGATTACTACACGAAAGTCGCCGACGAAATCATCGACATCATGTTAAAATACCACTATAAGCCCGACCTGCACGCGGTGCTCGAAACCGTCGGCGCAAACGGCGAGTTTATCGACACGCCCGCCGGACGCACCATCAACCCCGGCCATTCGATCGAGAACAGCTGGTTCATTATGAATCAGGCGATATACACCAAAAACAAAGACCTGCTGCAAAAAGCGCTCAACATTCTTGACTGGTCGCTGGAATGGGGCTGGGACAAGCAGTACGGCGGTTTTATCTACTTCACCGACGTCAACGGCAGACCCTGCGAGCAGCTTGAATGGGATATGAAGCTCTGGTGGGTGCACAACGAAGTGCTCATCGCTACCCTGCTCGCGTACGGACTTACCAGAGACAAGAAATATTGGGATTGGTTCGAGAGAACGCACCTGTATTCCTTCGGACGCTTCGCGGACAAGGAATACGGCGAATGGTACGGCTATCTGCACAAGGACGGCACCGTTTCGCATACGCAGAAAGGCTCGATGTGGAAAGGCCCGTTCCATCTGCCCCGCTGCCTAATGAACTGCGAGCAGATTCTTGCCTGGCTTGAGAACGGCGAAGAGATGGGAACACTTTTATAATTTTGTTGGGGACATGACCGCATGTCCCCTTTTTTTAATACGATAAAAAATATAAAATATTTTTTAGAAGATGCAACCGGGCGGCCTTTTCAGCGGTATTATTTTATGAAAGAAAACGTTTTCTTGATGCAGACGCCGATAGAGGGCGGCGTTTGCCAAAAGGTGCTCCTAATGTTGGCGTCAACTGATTTTTTGGGGGATCGGAATATCCATGACAGACTGTCAATCGTCGCACGCAGAAGAAGTTTTTGAATCGCTGCTGGACAAATACGCCGATATGGTGTTTAAAATCGCGTTTGCGCGTACGAACAATTCGCACGACGCGGAGGACATCATGCAGGAAGTGTTTGTTCGGTACATCAAAAGCAGCCCTCAGTTTGAAAACCCAGAACATGAGAAGGCGTGGTTTATCCGGGTCACGATAAATCTGACAAAAAGCCTTCTTACCTCGTCATGGTTCCGTAGAACAACAGAGCTGAAAGATAATCTCTATGTCACCATGAAAGAGAAAAGCGAGGTTTACTACGCGGTCGCGGCACTGCCGAAGAATATGCGGACCGTAATTCACCTGTATTATTACGAGAATTACAAAGTCGACGAAATAGCCGAAATGCTCGGCAGAAGCAGTTCTTATGTCAAATCCATTTTGATGCGCGCGCGAAAAAAGCTCAAAGCCGCTTTAGGCGATACTTTTGAAACAGTTGAAAACGCTGACAAGTAGCAGTTTTAGAAAGGATGGTTGGTTTATGTTTCAGGATAAATACAGACGCGATATGGAAAAGGTCACCCCTGCCTCCGAAAGCCTGGTCAAAACAAAAGAAAAAATGCTAAAGGTCTGTCGGGAAAAGACGACGCGTAGGATATACTTAAAGCCCCTGCTCGCCACCGCGATGTGTCTTGCTTTGATGACGTGCGCGGTCATGTTCGCAGTCCCGCAAATGAATTTCAACGCTCCGTCGGACGACCAAACGATTTCCACGCCAAATACCAAACTCGGTTCGCCTCTCGTCAGCAGCGGAGCGAAGAGCGAGAGCGGTGCGAACCGGGACGATTCAAAACCAACGAACGAAAACTGCGAAGACCCCCGAACGGAAGATATCGAAACAGAAGACGGCGGCGGAAGTGATAAAGAAGTCGGCAATTACAGTTATACGGATATTTGCAAAAAAATTCAGCAGCTCGAAGATCAACACTTTACGATTCCGGGAAGCGATGGAATCATAGAAGAAGACGGACCGAAAGATGGGCCGGGCGACCCCGAGCAACCCGAATTCTCGGATACAAACAACCAGGTACTGGGCGTGCAGGAAGCGGACATCATCAAAACGGACGGTAAATATATCTATGCCTGCGGAAATGTGCTTTTAGATTATTATCGCTTTTATACAAAGAATTTAGCCAATCACAAAAAAGGCTGCGTGTATATTCTCTCCGCGGACAACGGAAAGCTCAGCCTTGTCTCGACCATTCGGATCCGCGGCAGGCAGGACGATTACGACTATGTGTTAAAAGAAATCCTTTTGTATCAGGACACCCTGATCCTGATTAAATCAGGCTATGCGCCCGCCCATTCAAGCGTCGGAAACTTTGATTATTATAAAAGAATCACCGCGGTTGAGATTTACGATATCGCCGACAGGGCAAATCCTGTTTTCAAAAACGAGCTTTATCAGAGCGGCGCGTACAGTTCCTCCCGCATGATCGGAAAATACCTTTATATCATTTCATCTTATTGTGTTTACGAACCCGACAAGGACGCGGCCGAAACGTATATCCCTATCGCTTCGCCGTACGACAGGAAGAATCTGATATCGCCGTCTCGAATTTTCGTGCCTGAAGATATATCAAAGAGTGTGTATAACGTCATCACCGGAACGGACGTCACCCAGCCGGAAAACTATAAATCGAGCCTGGCAACTTTGGGCGTTCAGGGTACGATTTATGCAAGCGAGAAAAATATATATATCGCGTCGTATTCGATGAAAAACTTCAACAGGCTCGAAATGAAAGCCAATGCCATCGTCATGGCGAAGGACAGTACGGATCTTTACCGCTTCTCGATATCCGGAGGCAGAATCAATCTTGACGCGACCGGAGAAGTCGCCGGAAAGCTTATCAACCAGTTCGCGATGGACGAGTACGGCGACACGCTGCGGGTTGCAGCAACCGTCTTAGAGTACGCATTTGAGTTTCGTCAGGACGAGAAGGGCTATATCGCTGCGCATAAGAACAGAAGCGTTTATAATGCCTTATATACGCTGGATATGGACCTCAAACCGGTTGGAACCATTCACAACCTTGCGCCGGACGAAACCATCCACTCCGTACGGTTCTACGGCAATATCGGCTATGTGGTAACCTTCCGGAACACCGACCCGCTGTTCGCGATCGACCTTTCCGACCCGAAAAATCCAAAAGTGCTGTCAGCGCTCAAAATTCCCGGATTTTCCGCTTACTTGCACGCTTACGGAGACGGTCTGCTCTTCGGTCTCGGCTGGGATACGGACAGCGACTGCATCAAGCTGTCCATGTTCGACGTTAGCGATAAAACGAACGTCTCGGAGATTACTGTCCTTTTATTAAGCGATGATTTACTCTACAGCGAGGCGTTCCTGAACCACAAGGCGGTTTTAATTGATCCTATAAAGAACATCATCGGTTTCCCGGCACTCGATTATAAAGACGAGCCTTGCGTCAAATTTCTATTATTCAAATTTGAAAACAATGCGTTTGTAAATATAGGAAGCATACCGATGCTGAAAGACGGATCGGCCTACACAAGGGGCCTCTATATCGGCAATTACATTTATGTGTTTTCACAGGGTTCGTATGATAGCGTTCTCTCCTCTTATGATATAAACACGCTTACCCGGATCGACACCTGTCAACTCAGATAGCCATCCCCAAACTCTGCGCGTTCCCCCTCTGAAACGCGCAAAAGAGCGCCCGCTGCATAACGCGGGGCTCTTTTTTTATTTCAAAAAAGCGTACCACGTTAAAACAAACGTATATTTACAAAAATTCGCGGCAAACTTTTTATCAGTATAACCAAATTTTTACCAGTAAATTATAGAAAAAACCTTCCAAATTTTTAGAAAAGGTATTGCAAACAAAGGGTTTTCGTGATATAATATCCAAAGCCTTTTGAGACACAGGCAAGTACACACACCGTTATGCGTCGGTTCGGGTGCGGATAGCACATATCCGTAAGACCGGCGTAAATCCCAAAGCGGTGGCGGGGCTAACCCGAGAAAAAAGGAGTAGAAGAAATGTCAGTTATTTCAATGAAGCAGCTGCTTGAAGCAGGCGTTCATTTCGGTCACCAGACCAGAAGATGGAACCCCAAAATGGCGGAGTACATCTTCACCGAGAGAAACGGTATCTACATCATCGACCTTCAGAAAACCGTTAAGAAAATCGAAGAGGCTTACCTGTTCGTTCGCAATACGGTCGCTGAAGGCGGCAACATTCTTTTCGTCGGCACCAAGAAGCAGGCGCAGGACGCGATTAAGGAAGAAGCGCTCAGATGCGAAATGTTTTATGTAAACATTCGCTGGCTTGGCGGTATGCTTACGAACTTCAAGACCATCAAGAAGTCCATCCAGAAACTTCACAACCTCAACAAGATGTCTGAGGACGGCACCTTTGATCTTCTTCCCAAGAAGGAAGTCGCCAAGCTCCAGAAGGAAATGCAGGACCTTGAGCGCAACCTTGGCGGTATCAAGGATATGAAGTCGCTTCCCTCCGCGATCTTCGTCGTTGACCCCAAAAAAGAGAAGAACGCAGTGGACGAAGCGAAGAAGCTTGGTATCCCTGTTATCGCTATCGTTGATACGAACTGCGACCCGGACGAAGTTGACTACGTTATTCCCGGCAACGACGACGCTATCCGCGCGATCAAGCTGATCGCATCGGTTATGGCGGACGCTGTGATTGAAGGCAAGCAGGGCGAGCAGTTTATTGATTCTTCCGAAGCCGGCGCAACCGCCGAAGCTGCGGCTGAAGAAGCTGCTGCCGCAGAAGCTGCGGTCGCAGAAGCTGCGGAAACCGAAGCAAAAACCGACGCCGAGTAATCGGACGAAACTATCGTAATAACAGGAGGCTAAAATAAATGGCTGAAATATCCGCAAAGGCAGTAATGGATTTAAGAGCAAAAACCGGCTGCGGCATGATGGAATGCAAGAAGGCGCTGGTCGAAGCGAACGGCGATTTTGAAGAGGCAATCAAGATTCTGCGCGAAAAGGGTCTTGCTGTCGCAGCGAAAAAGGCTGACAGAATCGCGGCGGACGGCATCGTTGACATTCTTACCGTCGGCAATACTTCCGCGATCCTGGAAGTAAACAGCGAAACAGACTTCGTTGCGAAGAACGCGACGTTCAAGGATTTCGTAAAAGGCGTTCTTGAGACAATCGTTGAAAAGAAGCCGAAGAGCATCGAAGAGCTGCTCGCGCTTCCCTACAAGAACAGCGACGCAACGGTTGACGCCGCGCTCAAGAACATGATTTTCACGATCGGCGAGAACATGAACATCCGCCGTTTCGAGATTGTGGAGGGCGTTGTCGGCACATATATTCACGGCGGCGGCGCTGCTGGCGTTATCACCAAGTTTGAGACCACCAACGGCATCGAGAAGACCGCAGGCTTTGCGGAATTCGCAAAGAATATCTGCATGCAGATCGCCGCTATGAATCCTCTTTATGTTTCCAAGGACCACGTCCCTGCAAGCGTTCTTGAAAGCGAGAAGGAAATCCTTCGCACGCAAATCGAGAACGACGAGAAGCTCAAGAGCAAGCCGGATGCGGTCAAGCAGAAGATGGTCGAAGGCAGAATCAGCAAGTTCTACGACACAAACTGCCTTTTGGACCAGCAGTATGTTAAGGACGAGGAAATCAAGGTTTCCAAGTACGTCGAGAACACCGCGAAAGAGCTGGGCGGCGAGATTAAGGTCGTTTCTTTCGTAAAATACGAAAAAGGCGAAGGAATCGAGAAGAAAGAAGATAATTTCGCCGAGGAAATCGACAAGCTTGTAAAAGGCAACTAATTAAAATACAAACAGCGGGATTGAAATTTTACATGCTTCAATCCCGCTATTTCAATAGCGGCAAGGGTGAGCGTATGGAGTACAGAGTTTTTGGCAAATCAAAAGAGAAAGTATCCCTGCTCGGGTTCGGGGCGATGCGTCTGCCGGTTATTAACGGCAGCATGGAGCAGATCGATGAAAAAACCGCCTGCGCGATGATCGATTACGCGGTCGCGAACGGCGTCAATTATTTCGATACCGCTTATATCTATCACGAAGGAAAAAGCGAGGGTTTTCTCGCGAAAGCGCTGGCGAAATATCCGCGCGGCAGCTATTTTCTCGCCGACAAACTGCCTCTTTGGAACACGAAAACCAGAAAAGACGCCGAAAGGATTTTCGCAGAGCAGTTAAGCCGCTGCAACACCGAGTATTTCGACTTTTATCTTTTGCACGCCATGTCCAAAGATAAGCTGGAGCTGGTGATAAACCTCGGGCTTTACGACCTCTTAAAAGACTATCAAAGGCAGGGCAAAATTCGGCATTTAGGCTTTTCCTTCCACGATACGACCGAGGTTTTCGAGCGGATTCTGAATACATACGAATGGGATTTTACGCAGATTCAGGTAAATTACCTGGACTGGGAGGTTATGGACGCAAAAAGGCTGTACGAACTGACCGTCGAAAAGGGCGTGCAGTGCATAATCATGGAGCCGGTCAAGGGCGGCGCGCTCGCTACTTTATGTCCGGAAGCCTGCGAGATTCTGAAAAAAGCCCAGCCGGACAGAAGCGTCGCTTCCTGGGCGATTCGGTACGCCGCTTCCCTGCCCAATGTGCTGACCGTTCTGAGCGGAATGAGCACGTTTGAACAGGTTCAGGATAATATCGGCACCATGACGCCGTTTGTTCCGCTCTCCGAATCCGAGCGCAAAACGCTCGACGAAGCGGTTGACGCCTACAGAAAGGCGACCACGGTTCCCTGCACCGCCTGCCGCTACTGCATGGATTGTCCGTCCGGCGTGGACATTCCGGGCGTTTTCAAGATTCTCAACGATTACGCGCTGATCCGAGACTGGGACGCCGCGCGCAAAGCTATCAAAAACATGGCGCCGGAGACGCGTCCCGAGAACTGCACGGAATGCGGCGTCTGCATGGAGCACTGTCCGCAGTCGATTCAGATTCCGGAGGAAATGAAAAAAGCGGATAGACTGTTTAAGGAGCTATACCATGAAAAGGATTCGTAAGCCGATTTATGCGGCGGTGCTAATCGCAGCCGGCGCGCTGGTTCCGCAGATCTTTCATTATCTCGGCGGCGCGAAGGCGGGCATGATGTTCCTGCCGATGCATATTCCGGTTCTGATTTGCGGATTGCTGTTGGGGAGCCTGTACGGTTTTGCCGCGGGACTGCTGATTCCCTTCCTGTCTTTTCTGATAACCGGCGGCGCCATGCCGTCCGCCGAACGGCTGCCCTTTGTCATCGCCGAACTGGCGCTGTACGGATTCGCGAGCGGCCTGTTCGCCGCCCTGCTTAAAAACGTTTACCTTGCGTTGATTTCCGCCATGATTTCCGGCAGGCTTCTATATGCCGGACTGCTGTGCGTAGCGTTTTACGTGTTTCATATGAAAAACGCGGCGCCGATCGCGGTATGGAATTCGTTTGTGCAAGGGATTGCAGGCGTTATTATTCAGCTTGTAATAATACCGCCCGTCGTGTATGTGTTAAAGAGGTATTTCAATGATCGAACAAATCAACAAAACAATACTGATGCTTAAAAGACACGGGTTTTCCTTTGTCGGAATCAATGCCGGCGAAGAAATCTTTACGTCCAGTAAAAAAGGCGTCGCTCCGATTATGGAACTGATCGAGCGCAACGCCAATCTCAAGGGCGCGGCTGCGGCGGATAAAATCATCGGCGGCGCGGCGGCTTTTCTGCTGGTGAAATGCGGGGTTGCCTACGTTTACGGCGACGTGATGAGCGAAAAAGCCGTATCCATCCTGAACCGGTATCATATTCCCTATTCGTACAGCAGACTGGTTCCGTTTATCAAAAACCGCCGCGGAGACGGTTTATGCCCGATGGAAAAACTGTGTATGGATATCAGCACGCCGGACGAAGCGTTCGATACAATAAAAGAATTTATCCTTCGCAATTCTTCACAAGCCTGATTCGGGCGGTTTATCCGATCGCGTATAAGCTCTTTTTATATAATCGTATTCATAAAATAAAAAGCAGGAAGCGGGTTATAGCCGCTTCCTGTTTGTTTTTGATTTACGGAATGACGCTGCCGCTCTTTAGCGCCATTTTCTCAAAACGGGCCAAAAGGTCGCTGATGCTGTAATAGCGCGGACTGTTAAAATAGGAGCCGACCTTGTCGTTGAACGGCAGATACCAATGCGCGTCCAGACTGTCCATGCCGTAGCAGGCGCCGGCAATCGAGCCTGCCGTTGCCGCCGTACAGTCGTTGTCGTGCGCCATGGCGACGGCGTTCGCGATGACTTTTCCGACATCCTTTCCGCCGAGCGCCAGCGCGAAGATGATCAGGCAGGCGTTGTTGATGGTATGTACGATATGCATTCCCGGGAACTTTTCGTCCACCAGTTCCGCGGCGTGACGGTAATCTTTTACAGCGTCGTAATGTTCAAGCGCCCAGCGGACGGCATCCGCCAGCTCGCAGTCGGCAGAAATATAGTTTAGGCCTTCGACAAGCGCTTTTTTGGGGTCGGAAAGACAAAAGCAAAGCGAAATGACGGCCGCAAAATACATCAAGCCGTAAACGCCATTATTGCGGTGGCTGATCCAGGCGTCCGTTTTCGCCATTTCCGCTGCCTTTTTCGGATTGCAGGGCGCCATATATCCGTAGCCGTCGCAGCGGATGTCCGCTCCGATCCATTCCTGATACGGGTTGTCGAACTCCGCCGCCTGCGACGGCGGGATTCCCTTCTGCAGGTTACCGAGCGCGACCTGCTCGGCGGTGCAGGCGAAAGGCAGATACTTCAGCCATGCATTTGCGACGTCGTTTAGCGTAAAATCAAGACCGTTTCCCTCCTCCGCGATAAACAGCGAAAGATAGGTATATCCGATGTCGTCGTCGCAGGGCACATGGTCCATAAAATCTTTGGTGTAGTTTTTCAGCTTCTCGTATTGATAGCGGGAAACCTCAGGATTCGGATGACTGGGCCAGTAATCCGTAAGCGGATATTCGGTTATGCCTAACTCTTTTGCGTAATTCTCCATTTTTTTCAAGAGACCATCCCTCGACGGGCGCGCCAAGCGTGCAGCCGGCGAATCTGCCGAATAACGCGGCTTTCAGTTTGTTTCTGTATTCGTCAAGCTTGATTGTGTTCTGCATTCAATCAACTCCGTTCTGATTATATATAGTATAAATAAGCGTCGATGTCAATAATTTTTATAAAATTATTCATAAATATTTTTAATTTACATTTTTCACTTGCATTTACGCGGATAAAAGCATAAAATGAATTTTACATGTTAACTGTCGAAATATATTTTGCCAAGATTTTTGTCAAAGGAAGTGTTTACGTTTGAGAAAATTTAGTTTTCTTATCATATTCGTAATGTTGTTCACCGCAATCCTATCCTCCTGCGCTAAAGATACATCAGAAGATACAGAAAGCGGATTCGCGACCGCCGCCGAACGGTTGGAAGCCGTCGAGAAATTCTATGCCGAAAACGGCCTGGTCAACTGGCAGGACATCGCCGCCGTGTATCTGATGCAGAAGAACATCGCCGATTTTCAATACGCCGAAGCACTGCAGAAAAACGAATCTTATGAAGACAAATGCGGCATGGTTATCGCGATTTCCCTGCTCATAAAACAGAAAGTGGACGTTTCTTCCTACAACATCGACGGCTATGTCACGATGATCAAAAACAACGTCGAGAGCAATTACGAGTCCATGACCATCAAGCAGATCGCGCTTTCGGTGTACGCGCTGGTCGCGTCCGACACGGATTACGACTTTGAAGCCGCCGCCGAAAACATTCTGAGCAGACAGAATAAAGACGGCGGGTTCCCCGCTTCCAAAGACATCAAAATCTCGGATACCGAGAGCAGCGCGTATGTTCTGAACGTCATCATGTTAAACAGAGAACTTTTCCCCGATGAATGCTACAATAAGGTCGTCACCTATTTAGGAACCGTCATTAGCGTCGACAACACCATTTCCGACATCAACGGCAAAAAAAGTGCAAGAGCGACCGCGCTCGTTTTGAACGCGCTGATATCGGCAAGACTTCCGCTCGACGGACAGGTTTCGACTTCGATGTCCGCGGCGATGGATCTGTTCTTCAGACTGCCGAACGGCGGGTATAAGAAGTATCTGGACGATAAAAACATCGACCGCGAAACGAACGGAGAGGTTATGCTCTGCCTTGCCGCTACCGGTTACGGAAATCTCTGGACAAAACTGCAAAGCGAAAACGCCAAAGACGTCAGCGACGTTAGCGAATAAGCGGGAAAAATAAAAGGAAGCAGGTGACTGCTTCCTTCTTTTTTTGTGATTTTTTTATGCTTTTCCAGCGCAGCCGAGAACCTCGACGAGCTTATGCTTAACAAGCTGTTTGATATTCTCTCTTGCGGGCTTGAGATACTGACGGGGGTCGAAGTGGTCGGGATGCTCTGCGAAGTACTGACGGATGGTTCCCGTCATAGCAAGTCTTAAGTCGGAGTCGATGTTGATCTTGCAGACTGCCATGCTTGCCGCCTGACGGAGCATGGACTCGGGAATACCGATCGCGTCGGGCATTTTTCCGCCGTTTTTGTTAATCATTTCAACATACTCGGGCATTACGGAAGAAGCACCGTGCAGAACGATCGGGAATCCGGGCAGCCGCTTGGAAACCTCTTCGAGGATATCGAACCGGAGCTGCGGCTTCTGACCGGGTTTGAACTTGTATGCGCCGTGGCTGGTTCCAATCGCGATTGCGAGCGAGTCAACGCCGGTTTTAGAGACAAACTCCTCAACCTGATCGGGATCGGTGTAGGCCGCGTCTTTTTCGCTTACGTTGACGGCGTCCTCGATGCCGGCAAGTCTTCCAAGCTCGCCCTCGACCACTACGCCGTGCGCGTGCGCGTAATCAACAACCTGTTTGGTCAGTTTAATGTTCTCTTCAAAAGGAAGATGAGAACCGTCTATCATAACGGAAGTGAATCCGCCGTCAATGCAGGATTTGCAGAGTTCAAACGAATCGCCGTGGTCCAGGTGAACGCAGATCGGAAGCCCTGTGTCCTCAATCGCGGCTTCGATCAGTTTCATCAGATAAACGTGTTTTGCGTATTTTCTTGCGCCGGCGGAAACCTGAAGAATAAGCGGAGCGTTAACCTCTTGAGCGGCCTCGGTAATACCCTGGATAATTTCCATGTTGTTTACGTTGAAGGCACCGATCGCATAGCCGCCCTCGTAAGCCTTTTTGAACATTTCCTTTGATGTTACAAGTGGCATATTATATTATCTCCTTTTTATTTTTTTAACCGTTTTATTTTAACAGTTTTTGCCTGATATGTCAATACCAATCACGTTTGCTTTGATGTTATTTTCTATAAAAATGCAGAAAAACAAGCGGTTCTCGGCTCATTTTTATGAAAAACCGATTGATTTTTGACACTCGCTGTGTTATTATTGTAAAAGATTGCAATAATACAGTTTATGTTATATCAGGAAAGGATAGGATGAAACTATGAGTCAATTAAAAGGCGCATGCATTATCGGACAGTCGGGCGGTCCGACCTCTGTTATCAATGCCAGCGCATACGGCTGCATCAAAACAGCACTCGAAAACGAAAATATAACCAAGGTTTACGGCGCGCTGAACGGCATTAAGGGCGTTCTCAACGACAACCTGATTGATATGGGCAAGGAAGACCCGAACGAGCTCGCGCTCATGCTCCAGACGCCCTCCTCCGCGCTCGGTTCCTGCCGCTACAAACTGAAGGACCCCGATGTGGACGATACCGATTACAAGCGCATTCTTGAGATTTTCAAGAAGTACAACGTCCGCTACTTCTTCTACAACGGCGGAAACGACTCGATGGACACCTGCAACAAGATTTCCAAATTCATGCTCAAAAACGGCTATGAATGCCGCGTAATGGGCATTCCGAAGACCATCGACAACGACCTTGCCGGAACCGACCACTGCCCCGGCTACGGTTCGGCAGCGAAATATATCGCGACTTCCCTGATGGAGATTTACCACGACGCAAGAGTTTACGATACCGGCATGATCACCGTTGTCGAAATCATGGGCAGAAACGCCGGCTGGCTCACGGCCGCCGCTTCGCTCGCCTGCCATAAGGGCTGCGGACCCGACCTGATTTACCTCCCCGAGGTTCCGTTCGACCTGAACAGCTTCACGCAGAAAGTCAAGGAAATCTACGACAAGAACGGCAAGTGCATTGTCGCTGTTTCCGAAGGCATCAAGGACAAGGACGGTAAATACATCTCCGAGTACGGCACAGACCTCGCGAAGACGAAGGACTCCTTCGGTCACGCTCAGCTCGGCGGACTGGCCGCTTACCTTGCGAACTACCTTAAGGAGCAGACCGGCGCGAAGGTCAGAGGCATCGAGCTGAGCCTTCTCCAGAGATGCGCCGCGCACTGCGCTTCCAAAACCGACGTGGACGAAGCGTTCCTCTCCGGCAAAGCTGCGGTTGAGTACGCTGTTTCCGGTGTTACCGACAAGATGGTCGGCTTTGAGAGAAGCTACGTTGACGGCAAATATGTCTGCAACGTCAAGCTCTTTGACTTAACCATCGTCGCGAACACCGAGAAGAAGGTTCCGCTGGATTGGCTCAACGAGACCAAAGACGGACTCAACGAGAAGTTCGTCGAGTACGCGCTCCCGCTTATTCAGGGCGAAGTCAACATGGTTAAGGAAGACGGACTGCCCAAGTTTGTCAAACTCAAGAAAGTAAAAGCCGAAGCGTAACGGTAAAAATAGAAGCCGCTTGGAAAACCAAGCGGCTTTTTTTATGGCTTTAATACTTTAGGAAAACGAAACGGCGTTTTTTCTTACAAGCGTGATAACCTTTTCTTTTGCGATGCTGTCTTTGATTGAGTTAACGGACAAAAGATAATACTCTCTTTTGGCATTAGCCCACGATTCGTCGTACACTTCGCAGGTGATCAGGATAAAGCTGTCGCCGTACGTGTCAAAGGCGCTGATTTGCATATAGTCGGTTTCGCCTTTTACAATTTTTTTGTACTTGTCGGTTTCGGTATCATAAACATACAACTCCCCTCCTCTGACGATGGTACCCTGGTCGAGCTGTACGACAAACAAAAAGTACCGGTCGTCAAGCCATTCCATGTATGCCGCGGTTCTCTGTTCCGGAAGCTCGGACAGAGAAAGCTGTTTTTTCTGATTTTTTTCAGCGTCATACATATACACCTTCGCGGTTACCTCAAAGTCGAAATCGTTGAAAATAACCTTTTTTAAATCCGGAGAAGTCTTTATGTGCCGAATATTCCAGTCTTTATGGATTTCTTCGAGACGGTTGTCGGCCAGCAGGCTTAACGCGTATTTGCTGCCGGATTTGGACAGGTACAGTCTTCTTCCCTCATACAGATCGATTACTTTCAGCACGGATTCCGCGCTCGGCGTATCCGGCGCTTCGCTTGCGTCGGCCGATTCTTCGGACGAAACCGTCTTGCTGGATTCGTTCGGACGGCTTTCCTGCTGTTCGACCGACGAAGTTTCTTTGTTCAATTCTTCGCGCCCTTCTACGCATCCGAATAACCCGAGTGTAATAAAGATTGCCATTATCAAGAACAGAAACCTTTTCATTTTTCCACTCCTTAAAAATATAAAATTTAAAGTTACATATATCAAAATGGTTTCAAATCAGTCTCTAAAGCGAAAGACAAAGGTTTCTCCATTATAAAAATATTGGGCGTCCGAATTTGTAATCGTCAATGTGATTTGGTTGTCCTGAAATGCCAGAATACCGGTTATTTCCTGATGACTGCCGTTGTAGCCGACAAATACGATGTGATTGTCTTTTAGCTCGGCAGTTCCGGCAAAATCGTCCAGCCTGTATTTGCTCATTTCAAAAGTAATTTTATCATTTATTTCAAAAATGTCCAGCGAATCCGTTTTTATAGCGTCACTATACCATCGCCCGACATAACTTTGATCCGGCATCAACGTCGTCGTCGGGGTCTGCGATTGCTCGCTCGTTGCAGGTTTTTGAGAATCGGAGTTGTTTACATAATTTTTCCATTTCAAGTAGACGTTTTCTAACTCGAAATATTCCTTTGTCTTTTTGTCATACTCTTCTTTTGTAACTATTTTATTGTCGAAGGTATAAACAGCGTCTGCCGGTGCCTTCTGACCGGAATACTGGGTAGGATCGGAGAAGTTCAGCGTAGTGGGATTGCCGTTTGCGTCAAAGGTCGTATAGGAATATTTCCTGCCGTTTTCGTCTACAGTATAAGAGAATATCGCGCCGTTTTCCAGAACAGTTGCGCTGCCTTCGCCGATGGCGCCGCCTTCTTCCGGGGGAAATTCTTCGGGCAGCCAGAAGTTGAGCGTATCTTTATGCCATAGAACTACCCGATTGTCCTGATAGGAGAAGATATAATAATGCAGCGAGCGCGCGTGCAGTTCGGGAATGCCGTCGCCGTTTACGTCAAACAAAGCGTAACTTATAATACTGGGGTCTCCGGCGCTGTTGCCGATACTGTTAATGGTTATGTTTTGCTTTTTATCGCGGGATACCGCGTTTTTCTCGCCGTTTAAAAATTCATTGTATGCAGTGATGGCCGCATTATACGCTTCCCCTTTTGAAGAATCGGTTTTCAGCTTTTCGCTGGAAACCTTGATGCGCTCAATCTCCACGGAATAGTAATGAAACCTTGAAGGCTGCTCGTAATCAATATAGAAGTGTTTGACCTTGATTTCTCCTTCATAATTCCCGTACCGTAAATTATTGCTGTCCGCTATTTCCTTTGCGTTTTTTACGTCGAAGCTGACATCGTACATTTTATGGATAAAATCTAAAGATAAAGACGGATGGGTGTAAACCGGATATGGAAACTTAACGAAATTTTCTTTCTGCATGTTGATATTTAGATAATCCTGTCCATCCATTTCCGAACGATAATAGGTGAAAGCAGATGTAAAGGTGACATCTCCTTCCAGTTTTATATGCAAGCGAGAGGTCGGATACATTCTGCCGTCGTCAAGGCTAAGAAAATACGCTGAAACCTCCGCTACTTTCCAGTTCATAAAGGTATCGCCTTCGCGAACCAAAGTCGGATTGATGGTTCTATCGGCGTCTGTCAAAAGCGCGAAAGGGTATTCTTTTAAAGGAGAATCCTGTCCGATTTCCAATTTATTATTCAGGCAAATATAGCGCGCTTCCCCGTCAACTTCGATTGTCATTAAGTAAGTATCGTCTTCATGCAGAACATTTTTATACGATTCATCGTTATACGATGTATCGTTATTCGATGCATCGCCCGCGGGCACGCCGGAAGATTCTGAACCGTTTTCTTCATTTTTACTGCAGGATGCAATTGAAAAAGCAAAAATTATAATAAGTATTGCGGCAAGTAAACGTTTCATGTCGTCTTTGCTCCTTTGTTTCTTTTTGTCATACCAATAGTGCGTTAAATCAGAAAAAAAGTTTCAAGCATAAAAAAATCCGCTTAAAATTTGGGGCGGATTTTTCATAAATTTTGGTTATTGATATTCAAATGCTTTCTGTTTTATATCTAAATTTACGCGTTCCTGCTTCACCGGCTTCAAAGCCTTGTGCGAAATCGCCCTTCGATAACCGCCGCTTCAATCTGGTCGTACAGATAATCAAAATACGGATACAGCATCACCATAAGGCAAAAAAGCGCCTTCGGCGATAAAACCGAAAGCGCGCGCTTTACTGTTCTTTTTTCCTCATCAGTACGAAATTCTTCAACAACTCGGCGGTGCCGTCGATGCCGAGCACCGAGCTGTCGATGGTGATATGGTAATTCCGCGCGTCTCCCCAGGTCTTGCTCGTATAAAAGTTATAATAGGAAGCGCGTTTTTTATCGGTCTTGGCGATCAGCTTTTTCGCGCTCTGCTCGCTCAAGTCCAGTTTTTCCATTACCCGCTTGATTCTCACCTCTATCGGAGCGTGGATAAAGATTTTAACCAGCCCCGGCTCGGAAAGCAGAATATCGTCCGCGCATCTCCCGATGAAAACCGCATCCCCTAAAGAAGCGAGCCGCCGGATTTCCTCGGACTGCAGGGCAAAAACCTTGTCGCTCATGATGATGTCGTTCACGCCGAGCGGCGAAATATGCCCGCTGTAGCTGGACATCGCCAGCGAATACAGAAAACTGCTTGTCGCGCGTTCGTCTGCCCGCTCGAACACATCTCTGTTGATGCCGTTGCTTTCAGCCGCCTCAATCAGACTCTCTTTATCATAATAAGCAATGCCGAGAATTTCGGAGAGCTTCTTGCCGATTTCGGTTCCGCCGCTGCCGAATTGCCTTGCTATGGTTATGATGCGTCTCATGATTCTGCCTCCTTATGCTTTATGTTATTTATATATTAACACAAAAGTATAAAAATTACAATAAATTATTGAAATCTTTCCTGCCGTACGTTATAATTATTTTTACTATGTATCTGGAGGTAGCCTTCTATGTTGGAAATTCGAAACTTCAGCAAGCATTACGGCTCGAAAGCCGCGGTCAAGAATCTGTCCCTGACCATCGAACAGGGTGATATATATGGTTTTATCGGTCACAACGGCGCCGGAAAGACGACGACCCTGAAAGCGGTAACCGGCATTATGCCGATCGAATCGGGCGACATTCTGATCGACGGCGTATCGATTAAGGAAAATCCGCTTGAATGTAAAAAGAAGATGGCGTATATTCCGGACAATCCAGAGCTGTACGAAGCCATGACCGGATTTAAATATATAAAGTTTATCTGCGATATTTACGGCGTTCCGGCTGAAAAACGCGAAAAAAACATCCGCAAGTACGCCGAGAGCTTCGGCATGCTGAACGACCTGTCGGAGCCGATCTCTACGTACTCGCACGGCATGAAGCAGAAAATCAACCTGATCGCCGCTTTATCCCACGAGCCGAAGCTGATGGTGCTCGACGAGCCGTTCGTCGGGCTGGACCCGGTCGCTTCGCACACGCTCAAGCAGTACATGTGCGAGCTGTGCGCTTCGGGCGGGGCGATTTTCTTCTCGACGCATGTGCTCGAGGTCGCCGAAAAACTGTGCAACAAGATCGCGATCATCAAGAACGGCGAGCTGATCCGCTCCGGCCCGATTGAAGAAGTTAGGGGCGACAGTTCGCTTGAAAGCCTGTTTTTGGAACTGACAGAGGGTATCAAAAATGCGTAAGTTTTGGCTGCTTCTTAAAACCAATTTATGGCTGACGTTCAACCCGAAAAGGCTGTTCAGCCAAAGCAATAAACCGGCATCGAAAGGAAAAATCGTCTTATACGCCTTTTTGATGCTGTATTTGTTCGCGAATATCATCGCGCTGTCGTTCGGCTTCTATTATATGCTGGGCGTCACGCTGTACTACGCGCACTTAACCGAACTGCTGATTTATCTGTCCTTAACTTTATATACCGTATTGATACTGGTGCTTTCGCTTTTCTCCGCCAGCGGCTATCTGTTTAAATCGAAGGACCTGCAGTTGATGCTGTCGCTTCCCGTAAGTCATTTTACGGTTTTGATGGTAAAATTCTTTCTTCAGTACGTTTATGAGCTGATTTTTGCCGTATTCGTCGTTGCGCCGGCGTTTTATTACTACTTCTTTTTTACTTCCTATTCGCTGCCGGGCGTCATCTTCGCAGTCGTCTGCTTCTTTGCCGCTCCGCTGATTCCGATGTCAATCGGCAGCCTGCTTTCTTACTTTATCGGCCTTTTGACAAGAAAACTGCGGAGAAAGAACCTTTTCTCAATCCTTTTTTCCCTTCTGTTCTTCTTCGGCTGGATGTTTTTTATTCAGAACAGAGAAGGCATCATCACGTACGTTCAGGAACACGGCCCGCAGCTCAAAGACGCCATCGCGAAGTACTACCTGCCCGCAGACTGGCTGATAAGCGCGCTGAATGGCGGCTTTTTCGGGTTTTTGCTCTTTATAGCAGTTAATTTGGCGGTGACATTCCTGATCTTCGCGATCATCTCGAAGAAATACGCTGAAATCATTGCGATTCTGAATTCTTCGGGCGTACGGAAAAAAGCAAAGCTCGGCAGGCTGGACAGCCAAAACAGCAGCGCGCTCGGCGCGATGATTAAAAAAGAGTTATCGATGTACTTCAACTCGGCAATTTACGTGCTCAACACGCTGATCGGTTCGATCCTGCTTTTGGTCGCGTCGATTTCGTTTATGTTTGTGAATCTTGATGTTTTTCTTCCGGCCGCCGGAGAAGATTTCGGGCAAATTGGTCTTGCTGTCGTTGCCGGCATATTGTCCTTTATGCCCTCCATTTCTCCGACGACCTCGTCCGTCATTTCACTCGAAGGAAAAAGACTGTGGCTGTACAAGTCCCTGCCGGTTCAAACCAAGGATATCCTCAAAGCAAAAACGGCTGTAAACATTATCGTGAACGCTCCGTTCGTTTTCGTCGCGGATGTTCTTTTCTGCATCAAGTTCGGGCTCTCTGTTTTTGATTATCTGCTGCTCGCGGCGCTCGCGGTTTCCTTTATCGTTTTGTTCTCGCTTACGGGCATTATGATAAACCTTGCAAAGCCGAAACTTGATTTCGACAACGAAGTCATCGTTATCAAACAAAGCGCAAGCGCGATGTTCCAAACCTTTTTGAGCATGGGCGTTGTTTTTGCTGTGTTTTTGATTTATGCTTTATCGGGCGTCGGCAACTTCTACTTGTTCGCTTTGTCCATCCTCATCGTTGTCCTGGCTGTCGCGGCGCTGCTGACATACAAGCTGTTCACCTGGGGCGTGGAGAGATTTAATCAGCTAAACGCTTAAGAAAACCTGCCGCAAACAAAAATCTCACCCGTAAAGGGTGAGATTTTTTATATGCTATTCGTTTGTTTCGGTTGCTTCGTTGTTTGTTTGAACGGGTGCTTCAATATTTACAGCGGGTTTGCGCTTCTTCTCGCCAATGCTGAGAAGGAGGTTGAGGATTATGCCGAATATGGCAGCACCTGCGATGCTGGGAACTTCGATACCAAGGAAGGGGATGTTTCCGCCGAACTGATATGCTCCGCCGAGACCGATTACCATAATCGTAGCGATGACGGCGATATTCTTTGCGCTGAACATATCGACTTTCTTTTCAATCATAATCGCAACACCTTGCGCAGCGATTGCGCCGAAGAGGTAAATCTCAAGACCGCCGATAACTGCCTTCGGTATCGCGTAAATCGCGTTGATAAGCGGCGTAAAGAACGAGATAAGCATCGCGATTATCGCAGCGACAATCAGTACCGGAACCGAGAACACCTTGGTGATCGCCATCGTGCTGATGTTTTCGCCGTAGTTCGTACCGGCGGGACCGCCGATGAAGCCGGCAACCATATCGCCGATACCGTCGCCGATCAAGTTCCTGTCAAGCATGTCGGCAAGGGCGTACTTCTTCTTGGAATTCTTCTTCTTTGCGAGGTCGTTTACATATATATCAAGCTGAAACATATGCGCCGTGGATTCCGGTATGGTTGCAAGTGCTATCGGCATGATTGCGGCAGCTGCCATCCAGGAAACCTTCGGCAATGTAATTGCCGGAACTGCGAAAACCGCGTTCGATGCATCGCCCAGCTTCTGGAACATGTCCCCCGTGCCGGTAGCGTACAGTATGCCGGCGATTGCGCATCCCACACCCGCGCCGAGCAGAAGCGGAAGCTGACCCCAGATGCCTTTCAGGTATCTTGAGAAGAAAATGGTGGCCAACAAGGTAGCCAATGAAACAGCCCAAACCCAGCCTGTGTTGACAATTGATGTAGCCACGCCCTCAGCCTGCGGTTGGGGCGCCGCGTCGGCTAAAGCGGTTCCCGCAAGCGTCAGACCGATAATCATCGCGATAGGACCCGTAATAGAGGCAGGCAGAATCTTTTCTACTGCTCTCGGACCAATAAACCGAACGATAAGACCAGCGAAGATCGAAATAATACCCGACAAGACGATTCCGAACTGCGCGTACTGCAACGCCTCCGTCGGAAGCAATCCTCCGGTTTCCTGCCAGACTTTTAACTTTTCAACCGTTTCGGGCGACAGGGTATCGAGAAACCTTTGATTTGCCATTAATCCGATGATCGCAGACAGATAAGAGAAACTCGAACCGTAATAAAGCGGAATTTTTCTTCCGGTTACCAGGATAAAGCATAATGTTGCCAGACCGCTGGCGAAAATGGTGGTTGAAACGTGGAAACCTGTAATCAACGCAACGGTTACCGTGGCCGGGAACATGACGATTACCTGTTGAAGCGCGTAAAGAAGCAGTTTCACAGGGGATGGACGCTCGTCCGGTAGATAGCCGATTGTTTGATTCTGCTTGTCCATAAATGTAAATCTCCTTTTGTTTTAGAATATTCTATTTTTGATAAATACAAACGTTCGTCTCGCCGTCGTACTCTTCCATATGTACGACGATGACTTCGCTCAACGAGGTGGGCAGATTCTTGCCGACATAGGTTGGCTTGATGGGAAGTTCAGCATGGCCTCTGTCAATCAGAACCGCAAGCTCCACTTTCGCAGGGCGTCCAAGCTGTATAACCGCTTCCAGCGCCGCACGCGCGGTTCTGGTGGTAAAGATAACGTCGTCTACAAGAACGACCTTTTTCCCGACAACCGAAAACGGGACTTTCGTCGCGTTGAGCACCGGCTCTTTGGCGATTGTCGTCAAATCGTCCCGGTATAACGTAATGTCCAGCTCGCCGACGTCGATGTCCGCATTCTCAATCAGCTTGATGTTTCTCGCGATTCTTTGCGCGATTGGAACGCCTCTTGTCTTGATGCCGATCAGACAAAGGTTTTCCGTGCCGTGATTTTTCTCAACAATTTGGTGAGAAATCCGCATCAGCGCACGGCTGACATCTGACTCGTTCATAACTTCCGATTTAAACTGCATAGCCGAATCCTCACAAAAAAATGACCTTGTCAGCAGACAAGGTCATACCAATGCCATAGTATGATACATCATGATGTATGAATAACCTTGCCGGCAGCTCTGTACCGCGCTTAAAAGTTATTTGTTTTCATTACTGTATCACAGATTGAAACAGAAAGCAATACCTTTTTTCGCAAAACCTAAAATTTTTTTCAGCGGCTATCTTTACGCCATCGCCAACTGCTTTATTCTTTTGCGTTTTTCGATTGATTTTAGAACAAAACCGATTGCCAGCAAAATAACGCCCAAAACCGCCGCAACCGCGCTGACGACGGTTAGAACACCGACGATCGGTTCGGCGAACTGAACGATAAACTCTGTCGGGAAGTAGGACGACAGCCAGGAAAGAAGGTATTGATATAATACCGAACACACGAATATCACGATGCCTGCGGCCGCGACGGGCGCGCCGGTGTAGAACAGGGCGTATGATATCCGTTTATTGATCAATCCCAACGCAACGGCAATCAGGATAATCAAAACGATCAGCACTGCGATAAACCAATCCGAGCAGAAGAACCGGATCAGCGCGTATCCGAAAGAATCCTCGGCGCCGGTGATGCTCTTTTCCGAAAGCAGATCCAGCAGTTCTTCGTTGTTCTCCTCGAGATACTTCTGCATATATTTGTAATCCACTTCGAGCAGCTGAATGCCGATGGTTTTCTCGATGATTTCCTCATGCTCTTTCAAAAAGCCGATAATTTCGGAAGCATCCACCAGTTTTTCCTGACTGCCCGAGCGCAGAATCTCGACCGCTTTCGATGACTTTTTCGCCAAAAATCCCTGAAAATCCAGTCTGTCGATCAGTTTTTCCACTTCGCTCAAAGAGATCGGGTTCACCAGCTCTCTTTGGTCGATCATGCTGTAAACGGCTTCCGCCAGCGTGGCGTTTTCGGGAATATCCTTGCCGTATTTTTCGGCTAAGGTTTTAAGCCCGATGATGCCGTCGGCTTTGATTTCCTTATATTCTACGTTGTTAAAAGCCGCCTTGAGCCGGTCTTCGGTAAAGGCGAACCGGATAAACAGCTGCGAAATCAATACGACGGAAAAAGCAAATAAAAACAGCGATAAAAGAACCGAGCATACGGCCTGCACCGCGCCGGGGCTTTTTTTCTTTTTCAACTCGGCTGCGTCCGCGATCATAAGGTCTGGAAAAGGCTGCGTCAAAACGCTCTGCGCGGGCGCGCCCTCGTCCGTTTCAAACTCTTTGGGCCTGAACTCAAACGCCTGCTCCGCGGCCGGCGTTTGTACTTTCTGTTCCGCCGGTTCCGCGCCCGCTTCGGGGACGGTTTTTTCTTCGTTGACTTCAGCCGGGACTTCTTCTGGCTGACCGGCTTCTTCCGCATTGCCGGTTTCCATGATATCGACGCTTTCTTCGGCAACGATTATCTCATCGGGAACGACTATGACGCGATCAACCGTATCCGAAGGATTCTGCGCGCCGGCTTCAGCTTCGGCGATATCCTCCGGCGGTTTTGCTTCGCCGGACTGTGCAGGAGCGGTCTGCGCTTCCGTTTTCGTCTGCATCTCCCGCGGCTTTTTTAACTTCTTGCCGCAGTTGCTGCAAAACACGTCCTCGTCGTCCGTCCTGTATCCGCAATTATGGCAATACAAAGCGATACCTCCCTATCTTTCTTTTACCGTTTTTATAAGCGTAAAAATGTTCCGTACCGTATCGTATAAATCCCTTTCCGCGCGGGACGGGTCAAACGGGGCCGCGTAATGAACCGCGGAAAACGCGGCGGAAACGCCCTTTTCAAATACGGCTTCGTAGCCGTCCTCAAGCTGCCCCGCGATCAGGATGAGAGGTATGCCGTACTGACCAGCGGTTTCGCCGATTCCGCAGATGACCTTGCCGTTCGCGGTTTGTTTGTCAGCCTTGCCCTCTCCGCTTATTATATAGTCGGCGTTTTGTATGATTCTGTCAAACTGAATGGTTTTTAATAATAGCTTGATGCCGCTTTCGATTTTTACGTTTAAAAATCCGGCAAGTCCGGCGCACATGCCGCCCGCTGCTCCGCCGCCTTTCAGGTTCAGAACATCGCTGCCGGTACATGCCCGAATGCATTCCGCAAAACGGCGCAGGTTGCCGTCCAGCCGCTCGAAATCCGCGCCGGTCACGCCTTTCTGTCCGCCGTAAACATACGTCGCGCCCTCCCGGCCGCACAACGGGTTCTCCACATCGCAGGCGATGGTGAAAGCGCACTCCTTGAGGGCGGGATGCATAGAATCGGTTTCGATTTTAAATAATTCAGCGAGCCCGTTTCCGTTCGGCTTGATCGGTTCGCCCGCCTTGTTTAGGAAACGCACGCCCAAAGCCGCCAGCGCGCCGACGCCGCCGTCGTTGGTCGCGCTTCCGCCGAGCCCTATGATAAAACGCCGGCAGCCCTTTTCGATCGCGTCCAAAATCAACTCGCCGGTGCCGAACGTCGTCGCTTCGCCGGCGTTCTTTTCCTTTATTAGCGTCAGCCCGGAAGCCTGCGCCATTTCGATCACCGCGGTTTGGTCGGGCAGAATAGCGTACGCCGCTTCAACCTTTCCGAAATCGGGCGATGTTACGGTTGCCCGCGCCATCCTTCCGCCCAGCGCGGCATAATACGCTTCCGCGGTGCCCTCGCCGCCGTCCGCGATGGGCACGCAGACAACCTGCGCGTCCGGAAAGACCGCTTTGACAGCTTTTTCCGCTGTCCTGCACGCCTGCATGCTGGTCAGGCTTCCTTTGAATGAGTCAAACGCCGCTACTACCTTCATAATATCCCGCTAAAATTCATTATTGTTCAATAAATGTTTGCTTTATTGTATCATATTCATTCATAAAAATAAAGAATAAAATTTCGATTTTCATGAAAAATGATACATCGTTCTTGAAAATAACGGCAATACATGGTATAGTGAATAAAGTATTTTACAGGAGTATATGCATGAAACTAAATTACAAGCGCACGTTTCTGATCGGCTTTGCTTTTCTCTCGATTTCAGCTTTCTGGCAGCTTTATGACGGCATTGTTTCCCTGATGCTGAAAAACACGTTCAGCTTCGGAGACGCGCTGACGGGCTTTATTTTGGCGCTGGACAACATCCTTGCCATTTTCCTTTTGCCCCTGTTCGGTACGTTGTCGGACAGAACCAAGACGCGATTCGGCAAAAGAATGCCCTATATCGTCATCGGAACCGCTGCGGCGGTTGTCTCCATGATGTTCCTGCCCTACGCGGACAAGACGCAAAACCTTACGCTGTTTCTGGTTTCTTTAGGCGTCGTTCTTTTTGCGATGAGTACATACCGCTCCCCCGCCGTGGCTTTGATGCCGGACCTGACCCCGAAACCGCTGCGCTCGAAAGCGAACGCGGTCATCAATCTGATGGGCGCGGCCGGCGTGGGGTTTGCGCTGGCGATGACCGCGCTGCTCGTGAAGTCCGAGAACGGAAAAGCCGACTACACCTATGTTTTCGCGTCGGTCGCCGCCGTTATGGTGATTTCTATCGTCGTTCTCGTTCTTACGATCAACGAAAACAGGCTTGCCGCGGAAATGGCGGACGAACTCAAAGACGATGCGGTTGACGAGGAAAAAGCAGACCCCGGCAAGAAGCAAAAACTGCCGCGCGACGTTTTTAAAAGCCTTGTATTTTTGCTGTCCTCCGTTTTTTTATGGTTTTTTGCGTACAACGCGGTTTCCTCTACTTATTCGCGCTATATTAGTTCTGTATTCGGCATTACGGACGGCGGTTTTGCGAAAAGTCTGCTGATCGGAACGGTCGCCGCGGTCGTCAGCTATATCCCGATCGGTATTTTTTCAAGCAGGCTGGGCAGAAAAAAGATTATATTAATCGGGCTGATTACGATGACCGCCGCGTTTACGGTCGCGAGTTTTATCAACAGCTACAATGCCGCGATGTATCTCGCGCTGGTCGCCGTCGGATTCGGCTGGGCCGCGATTAACGTCAACTCCTACCCGATGGTTGTCGAGATGAGCAAGGGCTCGGATATCGGACGATATACCGGACTGTACTATACCTTTTCGATGTCCGCGCAGGTTGCGACGCCGGTTCTTTCCGGTTTGCTAATCGATTATCTGCCGATTGGATATAAAGTGTTATTCCCCTACGCCGCCGTTTTTTCCGCGCTTGCAATTGTGACCATGTGCTTTGTCAGACACGGCGACGCGAAGCCGGAACAGAAAAGCAGTTTGCTGGAACACATAGGCGGGGACGACTAAATGTGGGCTTTGCTTGTAGTTCTATTCGTCTGTTGCATATACCTTTATCTGATAAAGCCGAACCGGCGCAGAGCGGAAGCAGCCTTTTTCGCAAAGCAGATGTACGCGCACAGAGGTTTGCACGACGATGAGAACGGCATACCGGAAAACTCGCTGCCGGCGTTTAAGCACGCGATGGAAAAAGGGTACGGCGTCGAGCTGGACGTTCATCTGACCGCCGATAATGTTCCGGTGGTTTTCCACGACGAGAATCTTCTTCGCATGTGCGGCGTTGACAAAAACGTACGCGAGGTCACCTGTCAAGAGCTAAAAGAATACAGACTGAAAAACACCGAGGAAAGAATCCCGCTTCTGACCGAAGTCCTCGAGCTGCTCGGGCAAACCCCGATTCTCTGCGAAATTAAGACCTACCCGAACAAAAACCTTGCGGTCTGCGCGGCAGTCGCCGACACGCTGAAAAAGCACAACTGCAGCGTATGTATCGAGAGCTTTAACCCGCTGGCGGTGCGGTATTTTAAGAAGCATATGCCCGAGATCGTCCGCGGACAGCTGTCGATGGATTTTTCAAAATCAGACGCCGGCATATCGCCGCTTACGAAGGTTTTGCTGCAAAACCTGCTCTTTGACTTTTACGCAAAGCCGGACTTTATCGCTTTCCAGCATACGGATAAAAAATGCTTTTCTTTTTCATTGTGCAGAAAGCTGTATCAGCCGTTCTGCTTCGCCTGGACAGTGATTTCTCCTGCCGAAGCAGAAATGGCGAAACCCTATTTCGATACGGTTATTTTTGAAAGATACTTACCCTGACGGAAAGGAAAATCTTATGCTTAAAAAGAATATCATCTCTACGCTTTTAATATCTGCCCTGCTGCTGGCCGGCTGCGCGAATAATGGAGAAAACGGCAGCGCGAGCAGCGCGCAAAACGAAACTTCATCCGCAGAGAGCGAGGTTGCAGAAGTGAGAACGCCCGATTTCACAAACCTGACATACGACAACGGTTCCGGCAGAATGGGCGATACAGACGGACCGGCGTATGTCGTATATTCTAAAAAAGGATTCAACAAAGCGACGGTCGACATCCGCTTAAGCGCCGTGGAAGTCAAAAACGTCAAAAAGAACAACCGGTTCGTCAACGCGTACATCTTCCTCGGCATCGACGTTTACGACGCCAACGGCTATTGGATTAACTGCGCCGACGCGGGTTTGTGCTATTCCGGCAGAAACGGATACTGGCATTTGTTCTATAACATCTATAAGCCCAAGACCGAAGGCGCGCAGAGCTGGTATGAATCCAAAGTCAAACTTGACGCCAGCCACGACTACCGTCTGATTCTGGATTCCTCCGAAGAGGACAAAAAAGTAATCATTACCATCTATGACCTGACCGACGACAAGGTTGCGGACAGCAAGGAGTTCGGCATCGCGCATTCGCTTGCCAGCGGAGCGAACACCTCGTTTCTCCAGAATTACGCGCTGGACTACCCCGAGGATGTCAAGTTCGACACGAAAGGAAACCCCTCGGCGAACGATTGGGTTGAAATCACGCTTTTTAACACCGATCAGGGTCTTTATATGAAAAACGTCGAGATTACCCGAGCGACCCTGGCAAACGGCGACAACGAGGTTGACTGGACGGAGGAACATACGTCGAACAGAGCAATGTGGCCCGATAAAAACATCGCGATTGACTATGAGGTCGTGAAGGTCTATAAGGAATCCTTTGATAACGCGTTCACGGTCACGTTCGACATGAACAGAAGAAAATGAGCGGTATGTTTGTGATAAAAGAGAATCTGCCGTTCGGAGAGAACTATCTTTCATACACCCTTTCCGAAGACGCGGCCGAATGCTTTATGATTTTTACCGGCGAAGCATCCGATGAAAACAAGGTCAAACTCAATCAGATTCTTGCGGAGCGGTACGGCGTCGTGAACAGCGTTTTCGGAATCCGGCCTGCCTACGAAATTGTGAGAATCACCGCCGGACGCTGGCATTGCCCGAAGTGCGGCGTCGATATCGTGCAGAGCAGCGCCGATTTGACGCGTTTTTCGGTCATTACCGCCGACGGCGATGTCATGGGCGAGGTATACAGGCAGGACGTCGCCGACGTCGTGCAGACAATGCAGCTGCTGAACGCCGGCGGATGCCCGGTCTGCGAAAGCTGGGACGACGGGGTCGGCAACCGGTGTTCCTCCGTCGGCTGGGGCAAAACCGAATTTTTCTATAAAAACTGCAGACTGATAACAAAAAAGAATTGAAAAATAGAAGTTTGCGTGTTAGATTAAAAGAACGTATTTTTGATAAGAAAGGCGATTTTTTCGCAAAATGACGCTTTACGACCTGTTTTTTCTATCCGTCGCGCTGGCGATGGACGCGTTCGCGGTATCGGTATGCAAAGGATTTACGTTACGGAAAATCAATTTCGGCAATGCCGTCACCGTCGGTTTATATTTCGGCGTTTTTCAGGCCATAATGCCGTTTTTCGGGTTTCTGCTCGCCAACCTTTTCAGCGAACAGATACAGGGTTTTGACCATTGGGTGGCGTTTGTCCTGCTGGGCGCGCTCGGCGTTAAAATGATCATCGAGGCCGTTCAGGAAAAAGAAGAATGCTGCGATATGGACTGCGGCAGTATCCGCTTTCGGGTCATGCTGCCGCTCGCGGTCGCAACCAGCATCGACGCGCTTGCCGCGGGCATTACGCTGCGGCTGAAAGGAAACGTCGATATTCTGGCGGCTATTTCCATCATCGGCGTCGTCACCTTTATCATCTGCGCGCTCGGCGTCTGGATCGGCCACATCTTCGGCGTAAAATTTCAGAAGAAGGCGGAAATCGCCGGCGGCGTCATTTTGATCCTGCTCGGCGTTAAAATACTGTTGGAGGATTTGGGATTTATTTCTTTTTAGCAGAATTGCGGGTGAACAGTTATGGACGTATATTACCGGTATATCGAGAAGGTTCTGTCGCTGCTGAAAAACAGCATTGTCGCAGTGTCGAAACCTGTCGAAAATATTTTCTATAAAGAATGTTCCTATAAAACCGGAAGCGGTCTTCCGGCAATCGACGACGCCTTTCGCCCGTTCGGCGCCGGCGAGCGCTGGGCGGACAAGCCGGATACGCACGCGTGGTTTTATTTTCAAATTAACATTGATAAGGCGGAACCGCCCTATTATTACGAACTGGCGGTCGACACCGAGCTGGACGGCTGGAACGTGTATAACCCGCAGTTTCTGGTCTATATAGACGGAAAAGCGGTTCAGGGGCTGGACACCAACCACCGCACCCTGCCTTTGGACGTTTGCGGCGAAGCGGAAGTATATATCTACGCCTACAGCGGTTCGATGGCAAAGAATCTGCTTTTAAACGCAAGGATAAATAAAATAGACCAAGAAGTCGAACGGCTGTACTACGACATCCTTGTCCCTTATGAGGTTTTAAAGTTTACCGAAGAGGACGCGAAAGAGTACGCCGACATCCGGCGCTATCTTTTAAACGCGGTCAATATGCTCGACCTGCGCGAGCCGCTCGGAGAGGGCTTTAAAAACTCTGTCCGGCAGGCGGCCGCGTATTTGCATGATGCGTTTTACAGCACTTTAAAGGAAAATCCCGCCAGTGCTTTTTGCGTCGGGCATACGCATATCGACGTCGCCTGGCTGTGGACGCTCGCCCAGACGAAGGAAAAAGCGCAGCGCACCTTCTCTACGGTCTTAAAGCTGATGGAAAAATACCCGGATTTCGTATTCTTCGGCAGCCAGCCGCAGTTATACGCATACGTCAAAGAAGAAGCGCCGGAAATCTACGAGCGCATCAAAGAGATGGTAAAGGTGGGGCGCTGGGAACCCGAAGGTGCGATGTGGGTGGAAGCGGACTGCAATCTGACCAGCGGCGAGAGCCTTGTCCGGCAGATTCTGTTCGGAAAGCGCTTCTTTAAAGAAGAGTTCGGCATCGACAGCAAAATCCTCTGGCTGCCCGACGTTTTCGGCTACTCGGCAGCATTGCCCCAAATCTGCCAAAAAAGCGGAATCGACTATTTTGTCACCAGCAAAATCTCCTGGAACGACACGAACAAAATGCCGTACGACGCCTTTTTCTGGAAAGGTATCGACGGCACCAAGATATTTACCTACTTTCTGACCGCGCAGGACAAGGAAAAAGGCAGAAAGCCGGTCAACTACACGACCTACGTTTCCACAACCGACCCGAAACACCTTGCCGGCGCGTACGAGCGCTTCTCCCAGAAAGAACTGACCGACGAGGTGCTTGTCACCTTCGGCTGGGGCGACGGCGGCGGCGGACCGACCAAGAAGATGCTGGAGATTGCGGAGCGTCAAAGAAAAGGCATGCCGGCCTGCCCGAATGTAAAATACGGCAGAGTCATCGACTTTTTAAACAACTTATATCACAACGTCAAGGACAAGCCCTATCTGCCCGAATGGGCGGGCGAGCTGTATCTGGAATATCACAGAGGCACCTACACCTCCGCGGCGCGGAACAAGAAGTACAACCGCAAAAGCGAGCTTTTATACCAGAACGCCGAACTGCTCTCCAGCATCGCGAAAAATCTGACTGCGCTCCCCTATCCTGCAGCGGCGCTGTCCGACGGCTGGCGTACGATCCTTATCAACCAGTTCCACGATATTCTCCCCGGTTCTTCGATACCGGAAGTGTATCGGGAAAGCGAGCAGCAGTACAAAACCATTCTGAACACCGCCGATTCTATAATCCAAAGCGCGTATCAAAGCATTGCCGACAACATCAGCACGGACGGCGGAATTCTGGTGTTCAACCCGCACTCCTTTGTCGGCAGCGATATCGTTATGGTCGACGGCAAAGCGGTGTTCGCAGAGAATATCCCGCCGAAAGGCTACAAGGTCGTTCAGCCGGCAGAGAAGCTGAGCGAGGTTATTCTTAACGGCAAAACCATTGAGAACCGCTTTTTTATCATAGAATTCGACGAAGCGATGCAGATTAAGTCCCTTTTTGACAAGCGGGCGAACCGGCAGGTTATTGCAGAAGGACAGCGCGGCAACGTGTTGCGCGTGTATGAGGACCTGCCCTTCCAGTACGACTGCTGGAATCTTGAGATTTACCACAAGGACAAAAGCTGGGTTGTCGACGACGTTGCGTCCGTTGAGGAAGTAAGAAACGGCGCGCGCAGCGGATTTCGCGTGGTCAGGCGCTTTATGTCCTCCACGATTACGCAGAACGTCTGGCTGTACGACGATATCGACCGCATCGACTTTGAAACCGAGGCAGACTGGCAGGAGGTCAATCTGATATTAAAAGCCGAGTTTACGCTGGACATTAACGCGGACAGCGCGGTTTACGACATACAGTTCGGACACACCCGCCGACCGACGCACTGCAACACGAGCTGGGACCAGGCGAAGTTCGAGGTCTGCGCACAGAAGTACGCCGATTTGTCGGACTACGGCTACGGCGTCAGCCTGATAAACGACTGCAAGTACGGCTATGACATCCACGGAAACACGATGAAGATTTCGCTGATAAAGTGTTCGAAATACCCGAACGAGTTTATCGACAAGGGAACGCATACCTTTACGTACAGCCTGTTCCCCCATCCCGGCGACTTCCGCGCCGCGGGAACCATCCGGCACGCATATTATGTAAACCAGCCCATGACGGGCATGCGCGTGGGTAAGCGTGCGGGCGTCCTGCCGGAAAGTTATTCCTTCGTAAGCTGCGACAAAGAAAACATCGTGATTGAAACGATAAAACAGAGCGAGGATGGCGACGGAATCGTACTGCGCATGTACGAGAGTTTCAACATGCACACGGACGCAACACTCACGTTCGGTTTTGAAGCGGAAAAGGTTTTCCTTTGCGATTTGCTGGAGAACGAGCTCGAAGAACTGCCGGTCAGAAACGGCGGCGTCCGTCTCCATGTAAAACCGTTTGAAATCATAACAGTAAAGGTTAAGGATAGAAAATGAAACGCTCAGAGATTAACGCGATTATGCGCGAAGCAATCGCTTTTATCAACAAAATGAACTTCAAGCTCCCGCCTTTTGCGTATTTTACGCCGGAGGAATGGAAAACCAAGGGTCACGAGTACGACGAAATCCGCAACAATATGCTCGGCTGGGATATTACCGACTACGGTCACGGCGATTATGACAAAATCGGTCTTTTTCTGTTCACGCTGCGCAACGGCAACCTGAAGGACAAAAACTGCAAAAAGACCTACGCCGAGAAAATCCTGATTTCCAAAGAGAACCAGTACAGCCCGATGCACTTCCACTGGAACAAGATGGAGGATATCATCAACCGCGGCGGCGGCAATCTGATGATTCAGGTGTATAACGCGACCGAGGACGACGGGCTGGCGGACACGCCGGTCGAGGTGATGCTGGACGGCTGCAGAAAGGTGGTTCCCGCCGGAACCGTGCTTCGGCTTACGCCCGGCGAGAGCATTACGCTTCCGCCCCGCCAGTATCACGCTTTCTGGGCGGAAGAAGGGCACGGCATGGTGCTCATCGGCGAGGTGTCGATGGTCAACGACGACAACACGGACAACCGCTTCTACGAGCCGCAGGGACGCTTTCCGACCATCGAAGAGGACGAATCTCCGCTGTATCTTCTCTGCAACGAGTATCCCGCGCCCGACAATGATTAAAAAAATTGTGAGCCGTAACGGCTCACATTTTGCGATGATTGACTGATTAGGGGAACTTACCATGAAAATATTAGCGTTTGGCGAAATACTCTGGGACATATTCGGCGACAAAAAGGAAATCGGCGGCGCGCCCTTCAACTTCGCGGCGCACGCGGCGAAACTGGGCACGGACGTATCTATGGTTTCCGCGCTCGGCAGCGACGAACTCGGAAAAAACGCGCTGACATTTGTTCGGAAATACGGCATCCGTAACGATTATATCGCCTTCACCGATAAACCGACCGGCTTTTGCAAAGTCACGCTTTGCGGCGAAAAGCCGCGCTACGAACTGGTGACCGGCGTCGCATACGATTACATTCCCTGCCCCGCTGTCTGCGGTCCGTATGACGCGTTTTATTTCGGCACGCTGGCGCAGCGGAACTCCGCCTCGCGCGCTACGCTTGAAACGCTGCTGAAGAGCGTGAACGCGGCGGAAGTTTTCTTTGACATCAACATCCGTCAGAACTTCTATTCAAAAGAGATCGTCGAAAACAGCTTAAAGCATACGACCATTCTGAAAATCAGCAGAGAGGAAATGCAGGTTTTCGCCGAACTGGGGATTGCCGACGCTTCCTCACCGGAAGCGCTTTGCGTTTCGCTTGCTAAAAAATACCCGATTCAAATAATAATTGTCACACTGGACAAAGACGGCGCGCTTTTATACACAAAAGAAGGCTTTCTTTATTCAAGAAAGCCGGAGAGCAGGGTTGTTTCCACCGTTGGCGCCGGCGACAGCTTTTCCGCCTGCTTTTTGGTGAACTTCCTGAACGGCGCAGACCTCGAAACCTGCCTGGACAGAGCGGTGATTTTAAGCGACTATGTCGTCACTAAACTCGGCGCCGTGCCGGAGTATGAAGAAGGGCTGAAAAACCGAATCGTATAACGCCAAAAAGCGCCGTCCTGCGTTACCTATCCGACGGTTCGTTTCCCGACGTTATGATTCGCGCCGTCCGGAATTGGTTTATTTTAAATGAATTTCGCTTTTATAAAATGCAGCATCGAACGCCGATATTTTGCAGTTCCTTTAACCGGCAGTTTCTTCCATTTCAAGGTATTGTTCTTCATAGAGCGAGATTTCCGTAACATCGCTCAAGTCGGCATAATATATAATCTCGCTTTTTGTGGCTTCTACAACAAGCGTAGACGTATAACGGCTGTTGTACAGTATCTTCCGGTCTTTCGGAACATGGTTCGCGATGAACGCATCGTTATACTTCGAGTATTCACGTTTGATGATACTTCTTCTGGCTTCTATATACTGATCGATTATATCGGGATCGTTGCCGTTTTGCGAATACTCAGAATTGTACGGGTCAAAACCGGTTTCGTCCCTTATCATCTGTTCCAGAGCGGCTGCATTCAAATCTTTCAGCCAAAGCCAGACCGTGATGACCTCGTCATCAGAAATGCTGTTCAGCTTCGCCCGCAGCGCGGCGTTTATTTTGCCGGATAATTCTACAGGCGCGTCGTCCGGCATATTATTCGGCGTGTTAACCGGCGGGACGTCGGGCGTTTGGTTCGGTTCGTTGTCCGGCGCGCTTTCCGGCGTTTTGTTTTGCTTGTCGCCCGGATCGGCCGGCGTTTTTTCGGGAATGTGATTGGGCGTTTTATCCGGCGTGTTGTTTTGCGTCACGCGCGGCGTGTTATCCGGCGCGGCGTCCGGCGTTTTGCGCGGCGTGTTATCCGGCGCATTATCCTGTGCGTTATCGGTTTCTGCGTCGTAGATTTTCGCTTCGATCGTTAGCGAATCGTTCGTTTGGGCGTAGGAAGGTCTCCCGTTTGCCGTCCCCATCGTGAGCAATACTGCGGCGAGAACCAGGCAAACAGCCAAACAGCGGAAACCTGCCCTTCTGATTTTGTCAGTCATCTTATTCTCCTTTCTTCGTTGCGGCGCGTTTGCTTAAGAACAACCTGCACTTTGCCCCACAACCGCTCGGCGGCGTCTGAAATATGCTTTTTATCCGCGCTGCTCAGCGACTCAAACAGCGTAACCAGCAGTTTGTTTTTCGTCTTCTTCCATTTGCCGACCACCCGGCCGTTGTAAAGAAGCGCGGGCATAACGATTCCGGCAAGGTTGAAGATGCCGCGCAGATGCTCCGGCGGCAGGAACAGGCTTTCCTGCTTCTCGTATCCGAGCATCAGCGGGTCAAACCCGGCTAAGAAAACGCAGCGCGGAATATCCGGCGTGCTGCTTTCTGGTTTTGGAATGTAATAATAAGTCTTGTTTTCCGCTTCCAGCGCGCGTAAAGGCAGGCGCGCCATTTTTTCTTTAATGATTTTCTGCGGCATGCCCAGAAAGTAGGCTGCGTCCTTTATCGTTGCCGGCCCGTAATGGGTAAAGTAGCGGCGCGCAATCTCCAGCAGCGCTGCGTCAAAATCCACCGGTTCAAAAGGCGGGCACAAGCGGAGGATTTTCTTCTCCTGCGCGACGTAGCAGATTTTGCCCTGCTCCGCCAGTTCGCGAATCGTGCCGCCCCACGGGTGAAACACATAATCGGCTTCGGCATCCGTCATTCCGGCCGCGTAACATTTCTCCTTCAGCGCTTCTCTTTCACAAACGCCGTTTTCGATCAACCGTAAAATCAGGTCTGCAAAATACTTTTTGCGCTCTTCCGTTATGTCGCGGGTTATCTGCCAGTAGTTGATTTTCTGGCCGGGCAGCAGCAGCCCGAGATCGTCTTCATGGATTACGTGGATGGTTCCGCGGATGACCGACCAGGTTTTTACAACGCCGTCGTCCCATTTGTCCGGGGAGAGTTCTTCGTCACAGCGTATGAAAAGCGGTGAAAAGCGTTGCTAAAAAACTGCGCCTGCAGCCCGCACAAGCCGCTAACTACGGTTTTCTTATCCGCCTTGCGGGTGAGAAACTGGTTTTCAAGAATCATTGCTTTTAACGTATCGCGATCCATAAAAGATTTAATATCCTTTCATAATAAAATACTTTTCAAACGATTGTTTCGTTGCAGTGATTTTTAATTTTTATAAAAAAAGCATATTTGGCGTAAGCGTATTATGGAATTGAAAAAAACCATAATCGAAACCCAAATATGCTTTTATAGAATCGCCGCCGCGGTCAGCGTCGCGTCTTATGATAACTCTCTTTTACCTCTTACTTCTTCTCTCTTATCTCTTACTTCTTACTTCTTCCCTCTTACCTTTTACTTACCGTAACTTCCCTCGACATACTTCTGATAAGGTCGTATCCGTCCCAAATCAGGGAAAAATCCATGGTCTTTCCGATCGGAACGACGCGGTCGACGCCTTTCGGACGGAACGTATCAACAAAGCGCTCTATTTCCGCCGGATCGACGCCGTAATAGGACAGCGTCTGGAGTTTATCGCCGCAGAGCGGAAGGATCTCTTCAAGATTTTCCGCTTTATATTCGAGAAAGTAGCCGCAGCTGTCCAGATAATCCATCAGGTTCTCGTTCAGGCTTTCCACCCGGACGCGAAGAATCAGGTTGTCAACGCTCTCCTGCCTGCGCGCGCCCTCATTTGCCGCGGCGAGCTTATATAGGGCGGCGAGCTTCGCGACCGCGCGCGCCGGCTGCAAAGCGTATTTTTCCTTTACGACCGGATACAGGTTATCCCAAAACTCCGCTTGCGCTTTTGCAACGTTTTTGCCCATCCAGACAACGACGCGCGGCGAGGTGCAGGCGTTCTGGTCGGACAAGTAGGTATCGTTGTAAAAGTTTTGCGCGATTATGTGTTTGTTGTCCGCTTCAAGGTATTTGTCCGCGTTGATGACGCACATAGAATACCGGTCGGCAAAGCAGATTTCGTTCGCGCGGGGTTTGAGCGGCGCTTTGCGGATTTCCGCAATCGTATTGTCCCCGCCCCAAATTACGCGCGTGTCGCACTTTCGCGACAGATAAGCGTTTATTTCCTCGCTTCGCTCGTACCGCACAAGGCAGATATAAGGCCTGACCGCTTCTGTAAGCGACCGGTTGATTGTTTCGCAGATTATGTCAACCTGCTCAAAATCTTTCGAGGGCAGACGAACGATGTTCGCGTTTCCGGCAAGCAGTCCGGCGACCAGCGAATAGGCAAAGTTGACCGCCACGTTGGAGGGTGCGATGTGGAACACGACACCCCTGCCAAGCCGGTTGGCTACGTCCGCGTACGGTTTCTTTAGCGATTCGACCGACGCTTTCCGGCACCAAAACGCGAAGGTGGCGACGTCGGGATACCGCTTTGTCCTTTGGTCCGCGGACAAAGTCTTTGAAAATGCGGATAAAAACTCGATGACGGTGCTGTCAAAAATCCGAAAGGGCGGCAGTTTGTCGATGTTCTCTAAAATCTCGGCGCTGCCTACCAAAAAGGCGAGTTTATCTGATATTGACCGCATACGTATCGCTGCACCCCCTGATTTCGGCGTTTTTGAGCCTGCCGATGACCTTGAAGTATTTGCCCTTCCTGCCGCACGGACAGTCGTCCTCGCCGAGAATAACCCCTTCGTCCTCGGTGAGCAGCGAATGTCCGGGGTAGGATTCCGGCAGCATGGAGACAACCTGAATAATGCCCGGCTCGCCGAATCCGCAGGGTGAAAAATCCGCCGCCCGGCGGGTGACGACGTCCGAGAAAATGCTTGCGTGCAGGTGTCCGCGCTCGCATTCCATATAAATGCACCCGGTCTGCTCGACCATGCCGTAGTAGTCGTGGATGCTGGTTAGCCCGCAGACTTCATGGAGTTTTCTGTTAAACTCGTCATGGGAAACCGCCTCGTTGACCAGCTTCTTCCAGCCGCCGCCGTGAATCAGGATTCCGTCGGATAAATCCAGCCTGCGGTTAAGCCGTACAAGCTCTTTATAAAAATGCTGCCATATCATAAAGGTAAAGCCAAAAAGCAAAATCTTTTTCCACTGATGCTTTTCTAAGAACGCTTCGACCGCTTTGATATTTAGCTTCATCTCGTCGTCAAGCGCGTAAGCCTTGTCAACGCCGAAGATGGAAAAGCCCAAGATGCCGGCGCCGCGCGCCGAGAACATCGCGCGGTCCTTGATGACCGACGGGCTGTCGATGATCAGCATCGGCATTCTGGAGGAACCGGTAAAATCGGACACGATTTTCACAAGCGTTTTCTGCTGGTTGCCGGCGGTCTTTTTATCAAGGTAAATTTTCGAAACCGCCTGTCCGGTGGTGCCGGAAGAAGTCATGACCTTGAAAATCTCGGACCTGTCCACGCTGATAAGGTCTAACTCCTTAAACAGGCTGACCGGCAGAAAAGGAATGTCGTAATAAGTCTTGATTTGCTCCGGTTTTACGCCTACGGCGTCCAGCATTCTTTTGTACGGCCCGCACTGTTCATAGTGAAAAGCGGTAAGCCGGATAAGCCGTTCGGACAGCAGCTTTTCCTTTTCTTCTCTGCAGAGCGAATAGGGCGCTATTTTGAGTATCTCCTCGTAATCAATCATAAAACTTCTCCAACGCGGCATAGAGTGTTTTCCCCGATTCGTTCTTGGGGATCGATTCGATATACTTCACCCGGAAAGCAAGACGGTTCAGGTTCAATTTCTCCTCTAAGAAGTTCTGGACCTCTTTTTCTTTGGTTTTGTCGGTAATAAACACGACCATTTCGTCGTCTTTTCCGGCGCAGGCGGCGTCCATATCGCCAAAGCCGCTCTTGATAAGCCGCTCGGTTTCGTCCAAGTTGACGCGGCTGCCGAATATCTTTAAGAAGCGCTTCTTGCGTCCCACAATGTAGTAAAATCCGTCTTTGTCCCGCCTCGCCATGTCGCCGGTGATAAGCACGCCGTTTCTTTCGTCGCCTTTGGCGAGGTCGCCGCCGCTTTCCGCGTAGCCCAGCGTGACGTTCGCGCCTTCGTAAACCAGCTCGCCGACCGCTTCGGGCTCGGTTATTTCGTTCCCGTCAGCGTCAATCAGTCTGAACTTTCCGCCCGGAATGGCGATGCCCATGCTGCCAACTTTTGCCAGCGCGTATTCAGGCGGCAGGTACGCCATTCGCGCGGTCGCTTCGGTCTGCCCGTACATCACGATGAATTTCCTGCCGGTTTCCGCCGCGTACTCGGCGAACTTCCTGTGCAGTTCGGGCGACAGCTTTCCGCCAGCCTGCGTCATGGTTCGGAGCGACGGCAGGTCCATGCGGAAGAATCTGAGCTTGTCGAGCATTTCGTAAATATACGGCACGCCGCCGAACGAGGTGGCCTTATAATCTCTGAACTGCTGCCAGAACTCTTTCTGCATCAGCGTTTTCTGCGTCAGAATCATCGATGCGCCGACATACAGATGCGTGTTTATAATCGACAGCCCGTATGTGTAGCTCATCGGCAGTGTCGTGATGGGGCGCTCGGTTTCGTCAAGGTCTAAATACTGCGCGATCGACTTGGTATTTGCCTGTATATTCTGATAGCTCTGCCGAACCAGCTTCGGGCTGCCGGTCGAGCCGGAGGTGGTCAAAAGAAGCGCGAGTTCGTCATACAAAGGGAATACTTTTTCGTAAGGCGTTTTTAACAGTGCGTAGCCGTTCGATTCGTACGCGACGGAATACCCGAACTCGTTCTTCATGCGCGCGGGCAGCCAGAGGTAATCCGGCTTGTAGCTTTCGATGAGGTTGTTCAGCAGCATCCTGTCAAGATGCGCATCCAGCATGACCGGGACAATTCGGTTGTTGAGAAACGCGACGTATCCGAGCAGAGAGCCGTACTCGTTGGAACACAGGTTAAAAACCAAACAACGGTCTTTTACTTTTTCCGCCAGCTTTTGCGAATCATGCAAAAGAGCCGAATACGGGATTTTCTCGCCGTATTCGATTATGACCGCTGTGTTGTCCTTAAACTGATTCAATCTCCACATCATATTTTTTTAATATCTCCTTGCCCTTTTCAAAGGAACTGAAATCGATGATGTCGTCGGTGTCCATCATGATTCCAAAGGCGTCCTCAATCGCGGAGACCAAACTCATATGTCCGATCGAGTCCCACGCTTTGATTTGCTGATACTCCAGGCCTTCCACTTCGCTCTCGCCGATGCCGAAAGTGGTTGTGAATGCGTTGATGTATTTCTCAAGATTTGTCATTGTTTTCTCTCCAAACTGATCAGTACTTTTTCCGCAATCTGCTTTCCGGTCAGGCCGTACTGCTCGAGCAAATACGGATAGTCCGCCGCGTGGCAGTAGCAGTCCGACATTCCGATCATCAATTGAGGCGGTCTGTGCGCTTGGCCCGCAAGCGCTTCCGAGACCGCGGAACCCAGGCCGCCGATTACGCCGTGCTCCTCGACGGTGACAATCAGCTTCGCCCCGCGCGCCGCGTTGACCGCTTCCATATCCAGCGGCTTAATCGTGTGCATATTGACGACCCTGCAGGAAACGCCCTGCTGCGCGAGCAGTTCGGCGGCTTGCAGGGAATGATAGACCATTGTGCCGGTCGCGATGACGGCAACGTCGCTTCCGTCGCGAAGCGTCACCGCTTTGCCGACTTCAAACGCGTAATCCTCTTTGTAAACCGTCGGATTGTTCATGGCGCCCGTCAGGCGCAGGTAAACCGGCCCTTTTATTTTTGCCGCGGCGAGCGTGGCTTTGACGGTTTCGGCGCAGTCGGCCGGCGAGAGCACGACGATGTTCGGAATCGCGCGCATTACGGCGATGTCCTCAAAGCTCATATGCGTCGCGCCCAGAATGCCGACGGATAGCCCCGCGGTAAGCCCGACCAGCTTGATGCCCAGCTTCATATAGCCCATGTTCACTTTTACCTGATCGGCGCTGCGCAGCGACGCGAAGGCCGCGTACGTCGTCGCGAAGGGGGTAAATCCCTCTTTCGCAAAGCCCGCGGCGACGCCGACCATGTTCTGCTCGGCTATGCCGAGGTTGTACAGCCTGTCCGGGAAAGCGGATTTGAAGCGCTCGAGCCCGGAAAAAAAGGTCAGGTCGGACGTCAGGATGACGACCTTGTCGTCGATCGCCGGCAGTTCCAGCGCGGCAAGACCGAAAGCGCCGCAGGAGCCAAGTCTGGACCACATACGGATATTGGAGGGGGTAAAATCAATCATGCCGTCACCTCCGCCATTGCCTGCTCGTACTGCTGCTGCGACAGCCTGCCGTTGTGCCAGTACGGGTTGTTTTCCATAAAGGATACGCCTTTGCCCTTAACGGTCCGCGCGATGACCGCATACGGCTTGTCTTTCTTAACCGACAGCGCTTCCAGCAGCTGTTCGACCGAGTGTCCGTCTACGCTGACAGCGTCCCAGCCGAAGCTATTCCATTTGTAAACAAGCGGCTCGATTGATAGAATATCGTCGGTCGGTCCGTCGTACTGCAGACGGTTCTCGTCAATGATGACGGTCAAATTGCTGAGTTTGTAATGCGAAGCGGACATGGCGGCCTCCCAGACCGAGCCTTCGTTGCATTCGCCGTCGCCGAGCAAAACGAAAACGCCGGAGGTTTCGTTGCCTTTACGTTTCAGCGCCAGCGCCGTGCCGACGCCCAAAGAAAGCCCCTGTCCAAGGCTTCCGCTCGAAAACTCAATGCCCTTCTCCGGATTCATCGAAGGGTGTGCGTATAAAAAAGTTTCGTTCTTTTTAAAAGTCATCAGTTCATCATCGGTAATCATGCCGATTTGCTTTAGCGCGGCGTACTGCGCCATCACGCCGTGCCCTTTGCTCAAAATAAAGCGGTCGCGCGCTTCGTCGGTCGGGTTTTGAATATTAAACTTCATCACGCCGAGATAAAGCGCCGCCATAATCTCTATCATAGACAGCGCGCCGCCGACGTGCGCGCCGTTGTTGCCCGCGTTGTAGGTCATTCTGATGACGTCCTTTCGCATCTCTTTGGACGCCGCAAGGCATTTTTTTATAATATTCTGATCCATTACGCCGATCCTCCGTCGACTCTTATGACCTGCCCGTTGATAAACGAAGCGTCGTCCGAAGCAAGAAAGAGCGCGGCTTTCGCGATTTCCTCCGGTTTTGCGAGCCGTTTCATCGCCGAGCTTTCCACCATTTCTCTTCCCGCTTTTTCCTCCATTTGCGCCGCCATGCCGGTATCCGTCAGTCCCGGCGCGATTGCGTTGACCCGAATGCCGTGCTGGGCGACTTCGGACGCGAGCGTTCTGGTCCATGCCATCAATGCGGCTTTGGAAACGCCGTACGCGCTGTTCCCCGGCTTTAAATCCAATCCGGCAATCGAGCCGAGGTTAATTATGCAGCCGGACTTCTGACGCGTCATGATTTTGAGCACCAGCTGGGTCAGCACCATCGCGGAGAATAGGTTGATTTCGAAAACCTCTTTGATTTTCGATACCGGCGTCATGCTGAACAGCCCGCCGTGCGCGACCCCGGCGTTGTTGATTAAGATATCGATTCTCGTTTTGTTCTGATAAAACGCTTTGAATACCGCTTTCATTGCTTCGGTATCCGTCATATCGAAATACACGGGCGTAATGGAAACGCCGTATGTTTCGGCAAGACTTCGCATATCCGCTTCAAACGCGTCGTTCTTCTTGCGGGCGTGCGCGATAATCGAAGCGCCGCCGCGCGCGAACGCCTCGACCATGGCTCGTCCGATGCCTCTGTTTGAACCAGTTATGAAACACACCTTGCCGGTCAACGCTGTTTCCTCCTTTATAAACGTCTTACGGGAAACCTTTTCCGCAAAACGCCCTATTTCGTCACATAGTCAACCACGCATCGGATGACGGTCTGAACATCCTCGCGCGTCAGTCTTAAATGCATGGGCAGCGAAATGACGTGGTCGCTGACATACGCCGCTTTCGGACAGGTTCCCTTCGCGTACGAATACATCCTGTATTGCGTGTTGTCCACGTAATGAACGCCCGGATAAATCTCATGCTCGTTAAGGTAAGCCATCAGGCCGTCCCGGTCCTCGACGATAATCTGGAACAGGTGGCGCGAGGACTCGCAGTTTTCTGGAACCTCGACCAGCTTGATTTTGTCGGGATACGGCTTGAAACCTTCTGCGTACCATTCCGCAAGCTGCCTGCGGTAGGCGTTATCTTTATCCAAATGCGGCAGCTGCGCGAGCGCAATGGCCGCCATGACCGCGTTTCCGTTGTACTTGTATCCGACATACTCGACGTCGTACTTCCATTTATACGCGCCGTTCGCGTTGACCGAGCGGGCGTAGGTGTCTTTGTTGATGCCCAGCCAGGCCTTCTTGCGCGCGACCGCGTCGCAGTCCGCGTCTTTAAAGCAGATCATGCCGCTGTCGCCGGTCGGAAGGTTCTTGACCGCCTGAAAGGAATAAACGATTACATCCGCTTCCTTGCCGGCCGTCTCGCCGTTGATGCGGGTTCCCGCCATGTGCGCCGCGTCTAATATCAGCTTTAAGCTGCGCTTTTTGCAGATTTCCACGATTTTGTCAAGGTGGCCGGCGTTGCCGCCCATGCCGACAAACATGACCGCTCTCGTCTTTTCCGTAATCCGTTCCTCGACGCTGGCGGGGTCAAGGCAGAGCGTGTCGTCAACATCCGCGAAAACCGGTTGTAAGTTGGAAAGAAGAATAGCATGGTTGGTGGAAACGAAGGTCAGCGGCGTGGTGATGATTTCGTCGCCGGCTGCCCAGCCGTACTTCTCTTTGAAAATCTCCACCGCAAGGTTTAATCCCGCCGTCGCGGAGTTCAGAAAGTACGCGTGCGGAAGCCCTGTGTATTCCTTCCATTTATCCTCAAACTGAACGGTCATGTATCCCATGCCTGTCCAGCCTTTTTCCAGACACAGCCGGATATTCTCAAGACATGCGTCCACATCAAACGTCGGAACAAACAATTGTATCGCCATTTTTATGGTTTCCTTTCAAACGCGCCGGTCTTATCGGCGCGCGTACATTCTTTCGTAATAGTTTTTATATTCGCCGGCGAGAATGTTCTCCCACCAGGAACGGTTGTTAAGATACCACTGCACGGTTTTCTGAAGGCCGTCCTCAAACTCGATCTGCGGCGACCAGCCCAGCTCGCTTGTGATTTTGGTGTTGTCGATCGCGTACCGCAAATCGTGTCCGGGGCGGTCGGCGACGAAGGTGATCAGGCTCTCCGGCTTGCCGAGTATTTTTAGGATCAGCTTGACAATCTCGATGTTGGATTTTTCATTGTGCCCGCCGATGTTGTACACCTCGCCCGCTCTGCCGCTGCGCATGACAAGATCGACTGCGGCGCAGTGATCCTCGACGTACAGCCAGTCGCGGATATTCTCGCCCTTGCCGTAAACCGGAAGGCTCTGGTCGTTTAGCGCCCGCGTAATCATCAGCGGGATCAGTTTTTCCGGAAAATGGTACGGGCCGTAGTTGTTCGAGCAGCGGGAAATCGTAACCGGAACCTGATAGGTTCTGTAATACGCCAGCGCCAAAAGGTCTGCCGCCGCTTTGCTCGCCGAATAAGGCGACGAAGCGCGCAGCGGCGACGATTCGGTAAAGAACAGGTCTTTTCGGTCTATCGGCAGGTCGCCGTAAACCTCGTCGGTCGAAACCTGGTGAAAGCGTTTTACGCCGTACTGCCGGCAGGCGTCCAGCAGGACCTGCGTGCCGAACACGTTCGTATGCAGAAAAACACCCGGATTCTCAACCGAGCGGTCGACGTGGCTCTCGGCCGCGAAGTTCGCGACGATGTCGAACTTCTCTTCCTCGAATAGCTTGAAAACGCACGCTCTGTCGGTAATATCGCCCTTTACGAACCGGAAGCTCGGATGATTGAGCGCGCTCTCCAGATTCGCAAGATTGCCCGCGTACGTCAGCGCGTCAAGGCAGACGATTCTGTCATCGGGGTGGTTTTTCAGTTGATAGTATATAAAATTACTGCCGATAAAACCGGCGCCGCCGGTAACCAGTATATTCATAAAAACACCTTATTCAGCGTAAATAAAGTTGCAGTCGCTGTCCTTTAAAAACGGAGCGTTCCTATCCTTTTCCGAAAGAATCGGGTCGGCAATCTTCCAGTCCACGCCGATTTCCGGGTCGTCGAAGCGGATGCTGCGGTCGTGCTCCTTGCTGTAAGGATTGTCGCATTTATACTCGAACTCGACGTTGTCGGTCAGCGTCAGAAAACCGTGCGCAAACCCGCGCGGAATAAAAAGCTGCAGTTTGTTCGCCGCGGAAAGGATTACCGATACCCATTTTTTGTAGGTCGGCGAGCCTTTTCTTAAATCAACCGCGACGTCCAAGACCGCCCCGGCGGTGCAGCGGACCAGCTTCGCCTGCGCCATCGGGTCTATCTGAAAATGAAGCCCGCGCAGCGTGTCTTTTTTCGCCGTAAAGCTGTGATTGTCCTGCACGAAATGCGCGTCGATTCCCAGTTTTTTCAGTTTTTCATAGGACCACGACTCCATAAACCAGCCGCGGTGGTCTCCGAAAACATCCGGTTCGATAAGATACACGCCCGGTATTGCCGTTTCTGTCTTTTTCATCTATGTAGAATGCCTCTTTTTTAATATATGATTTTTCCTTCCGCAACTTTTTTCAGATGCTCGCCGTAAGGCGATTTTCCGTATAGTTCAGCGGAAGCGAGCAGTTGTTCTTTGTCAATCCAGTTGCGCAGATAAGCGATTTCCTCCGGCGCGGATATTTTTACGCTCTGCATTTTCTCTATCATCTGCACGAACGCGGACGCTTCGATCAGGCTGTCCATCGTGCCCGCGTCTATCCAGGCAAATCCCCTGCCGAGAATAATGGCTTTCAGGGCGTTATGCTGCAGATACAGCTCGTTGATCGCGGTTATCTCGAGTTCTCCGCGCTCGGACGGCCTGATACGCTTCGCGAATTCCACTACGCGGTTGTCATAAAAATAAAGTCCGGTGATGCAGTAGTTGGATTTCGGCTTTTTGGGTTTCTCCTCAACCGAGAGCACCTCGCCGTTTTCTCCGATTTCCATTACGCCGAACCGTTCGGGGTCGTTTACGTAATGCCCGAATATCGTCGCGTAACCGTTCTTCGCGTTTTCTACGGCCGTCTGCAGCTTGCTCCCCAGCCCGTTGCCGTAAAAAATATTGTCGCCCAGTATCATCGCGCACATATCGCCGCCGATGAATTCTTCGCCGATGAGAAACGCCTGCGCGAGCCCGTCGGGCGAAGGCTGCACCGCGTAGGAAAGGTTGATTCCGAACTGTTCGCCGCTGCCGAGCAGCCTTTTGAAGTTCGGGATGTCCTCCGGCGTGGAGATGATTAAAATATCCCGAATATTGGCAAGCATCAGCGTGGAAAGCGGGTAATAAATCATCGGCTTGTCGTAAACAGGCAAAAGCTGTTTTGACGTGACCTTTGTCAGCGGATAAAGCCTTGTCCCCGCGCCGCCTGCAAGTATGATTCCTTTCATCCTAAAATACCTTCTTAACGCATCGTTCGTTGCAACGACTTATTATACTTTATTTTATCGCATTTTATCGCGCCGCTCAATACTTTTTTAAAAATTTTATTTATCTTTTACATTACTTTTAAATTTATATTTCTCTTCTAAAAACCGTCCGCAGGAAGTAGGCGCGCAGATCGGAGAGGAACTCTCTTTCAAACAAAAGCGTCGTAATCAGAATATACAGCGCGCTGAGCAGCATCGCGGCAGCCGCGGCGGTCAGCCAGTTGACGACGCTTGGCGTTTCGATCGGGAAATAAACGCTTGCCAGATATGCCGCGAAAATGCCGGCCGCGGAAATCGCAAGATGCTTGTACATCTTCTCGGTCTGCAGATACGGAACCAGTCGTTTGATTTTATAGTGCTGGTAGATAAAGTTTGCGGCATAGAACACGATTAAACCCGTGATAATCAGCGTGTAATCAATCGCACCCAGCGCGAAGGAAAGCGCGATCGAAACGACCGCGGTGACCACCGGCTGCGCCCAGGTTTCCCGAAAGAAGCCGAACGTGGAAACGGCGATATTATAGGGGATCCGGTAAACGGAAACCATGCTGTAAACCACGATTAAAACCGCAAGGCTGGCGTTGATGTAATCCGCGTCGTCGACGCTGGACGTATAAAGGGTTACAAAGGGGACGAGCAGATACATCGTGCACATATACAATAAGGTGTTGAACATGGTAAAGAAATACTGAAAGAAGCAGAAAACGCGGTTGATGTTCTTTTGATCCCCGCTGGCAATCAGATTGCCGAATCCCGGCGCGAACGACGAATACAGCGCGTTTCCGATTAAGGCCAGCGACGAGGAAACCAGCGTGTAGACGTTGAAGATACTCGCCTGAATAAACTCGCCGTACAGAATCATCATGATGACGGACGGAGAAGCCGCGACCGCGCTGTGCGAAACTTCGTTCGCAAGCGAATAGTTTCTGCCCGGTATTTTGGATAGTGTTGTGTTCTTTTTTTTCGGTATTTTATCTTTGTAGTATTTCGCAAAACAGCTTTTTAGGTATGCGATTTTCACAATACAGCCGGCAAAGTACCAGACAAACATCCAGATAAAGGTCAGCCGCAGATAGATGGTCAGAAACAAAAGCGAATAATAAATTGTCTGCTCGATGAGAGAAGCGATCGAGATGATATATTTTCGCTGGTCGGCCGTAAACATTATCCGAAACCTCGCGGTAAACAGAAGGTCAAGAAAGCTCCTGAACCCCAATAATACGAACGAAAGAAATATCAAAAACGGGCTTATGCCGGAAGTTACGATAAACGCGGTGACGACGGCGCCCGCGAGCATTATGATCAAAAACAGGAACGCGATTCTTTTGAAGAAGTTCTCGGCCGCGGATAGCTTTTCGCCGATTTCCTGATAGTTGTTCTCGGCGACCGGCTTATAAAGCGAAAAGACCGCGGCGGTGCTCGCGCCCGCTTGAAGCAGGAGCATAATGTTAAGGATTTGGGTGATGGTCGCGGAAAGCCCGTTTACCTCGGAGCCGTAATATAGCAAAATCATTCTTGGCGCGAAAAATCCAAGAATAATGGTTGCCGTATAAAACGCGATGTCCCATATAAAGTTTTTGATGGCTGAACTGCTTCTCATTGATTGTTCCTTTATCGCAAACCGTAATGTGAACTATTAGAGTATAGCACAAATATAACCGCCGGTCAATCGAATTGATGCATCGGAACTGTTACGGTTTTTTATCCTTATTTTTGCAAAACGAACGGCTGCCTGAAAGTCAGGCAGCCATTTTTTGCTTTTTATATTAATACATGCCGCCGCCCATGCCGCCGCCCATGGCTGCATTTGCGTTTGCGTTTTCTTCTTTCTTTTCGGCAACAAGCGCTTCGGTGGTAAGAATCATGGAAGCGATGCTTGCCGCGTTCTCAAGCGCAGAACGCGTAACCTTGCACGGGTCAACGATTCCGGCTGCGATCATGTCAACGAACTTCTCGTTGTAAGCGTCGAAGCCGATGCCGGCTTTCTCTTTCTTGACGCGTTCGACAATGACGCTGCCCTCGAAGCCAGCGTTCTCGGCAATCTGTCTTACAGGCTCTTCAAGCGCTCTGAGAACGATCTTAACGCCGGTCTTCTCGTCGCCCTCGGTGGTCTTGAGGAGTTTCGCAACAGCGGGAATGGTGTCAACAAGCGCAACGCCGCCGCCTGCTACGATGCCTTCCTCAACAGCGGCTCTCGTAGCGTTGAGCGCGTCCTCGATGCGGAGCTTCTTCTCCTTCATCTCGGTCTCGGTAGCAGCGCCGACCTTGATAACAGCTACGCCGCCTGCGAGTTTTGCAAGACGCTCCTGGAGCTTCTCTTTGTCGAAGTCGCTGGTAGAAACTTCGATTTGCGATTTAATCTGATTGATGCGCGCCTGAATCTCTTTCGGATCGCCGTTGCCGCCGACGATGATGGTGTTCTCTTTGTTTACCTTGACCTGCTTTGCGGTACCGAGCATGTCGAGCGTGGTGTCCTTGAGCTCGAGACCGAGTTCGGACGAGATCACCTCGCCGCCGGTGAGGATCGCGATATCCTTGAGCATCTCCTTGCGTCTGTCGCCGAAGCCGGGAGCCTTAACGGCAACACAGGTGAAGGTTCCGCGGAGCTTGTTGACGATAAGGGTGGAGAGAGCCTCGCCCTCGACGTCCTCGGCGATAATCAGAAGCTTTCTGCCTGCCTGAACGATTTTCTCAAGCAGCGGCAGGATCTCCTGAACGTTGGAAATCTTTTTATCGGTGATAAGAATGGCTGCGTCGTCCAGGACGGCTTCCATCTTATCGGTATCGGTTACCATGTAAGGCGTGATGTATCCTCTGTCGAACTGCATGCCTTCTACGACTTCGCAGTAGGTTTCAGCAGTCTTGGACTCTTCGACCGTGATAACGCCGTCGGCGGTTACCTTCTGCATAGCGTCGGCAATCAGTTTGCCGATGACTTCGTCGCCTGCGGAAACGGTACCGACACGCGCGATATCCTCAGTGCCGCTTACTTTCTTCGCGGATGCTTTCAGCTCTTCAACGGCCGCCTGAACCGCTTTCGTAATACCCTTCTTGAGAATCATCGGGTTCGCGCCGGCAGCGACGTTCTTCATGCCCTCGCGGATGAACGCCTGCGCGAGCAGCGTAGCGGTGGTCGTACCGTCGCCGGCCGTGTCGTTCGTCTTGGTCGCAACTTCTCTTACGAGCGCCGCGCCCATGTTCTCGAACGGGTCGTCAAGCTCGATTTCCTTCGCGATGGTAACGCCGTCGTTGGTGATGAGGGGCGAACCGAACTTTTTATCTAATACGACATTTCTTCCTTTAGGACCAAGCGTGATTTTTACAGTATCGGCAAGCGTGTTGATGCCTCTCATTAGCGCTTCTCTTGCATCAATGCTGTGTTTGATTTCTTTTGCCATTACCCATCTTCCTTTCAATCTATTTTTATTTTTTTATTACGAACGGTAAACGGTATATGGAATTGTATTTCAAAAAAATACATCAGATGCCCCGCAATAGGACAGCTGAGTCTTGCGAGGTTGAAATCATCCAAATCCCTTGAAATCATCTAACCAACATATTCGTTTCGCTATTTTTTCTACTCTACAATCGCCAGTATATCGCTCTGTCTGACGACGATATACTCAACACCGTCGATCTTGATTTCGGTTCCGGCGTACTTGCTTGTTATAACCTTATCGCCTTTCTTGACGGTCATAACAATTTCCTTGCCGTCGACGTTTCCGCCCGGACCGACTTCTATAACTTCAGCAACCTGGGGTTTTTCCTTAGCGTTTCCGGTAAGAATAATACCGCTCTTGGTTGTCTCCTCCGCTTCTACCATTTTGATGATGACTCTGTCAGCCAATGGTTTCAGTTTCATAAAAATACTACCTCCTTAATAGAAACTTATTATTTTTCTGGTATATTTTACTTATATTTGTTAAAAATGTCAACTACCATTTATTAATTTTTTTTCACGTCTTAAAATACTGGTAAAATCCGCATTTTATCATACCGTTGTAGAGTTTTCTGACTTTATCGGCCCGTTTTCCGTAATACTTTTCGAACTCCTCGTCCGCGCTGATTATATATTTTTGCCAGCGCGGAATTTTTTCCAAAAATTTCTCACCCATCAATTTCGCCAGTTCCCGCGCGCTCATCTGGTCGCCCATGCGCTCGCCGTAAGGCGGGTTTGTGACAATGGTTCCCCTGGCGTCCGGATACGGCGGTTCGAAGTTTTTGATGTCGCGGACCGCGAAATGGATAAAATCCATCCCGGCGCGGGACGCGTTATTTTTGGATATTTCGACGCACTTCGGGTCTATGTCGTAGCCGAATATCTCGGTGTACGGCGGGGTTACAGCGGTGCGGGCTTTTTCGCGCGCGTTTTGCCACGACGCCTTATGAACAAACGGAAACTGCTCGGCGGCGAAACTGCGGTTCAATCCGGGAGCAGTGTTTGTGACCAAAAGAGCCGCTTCAATCGCGATCGTGCCGGAGCCGCACATCGGGTCCACGAGGATAACATTTTCCCTCGGCCGCGACAGGGTTACCATCGCCGCCGCCAAGGTTTCGCGCAGGGGCGCCAAATTCTCCTCTTTGCGGTAGCCGCGCTTGTGCAGGGTTTCTCCGGTCGTGTCAATCATAAGAGCGGCTTTATTATTCAAAATAAAAAACTCTATTTGATATTTTATTCCGTTTTCCGGAAATTGTTTCATTTTATACACATTTGAAAGCCGGTCGATCACCGCTTTTTTTATGATCTTTTGGCAGTCGGAAATCGAAAACAGCTTGGATTTGATCGAGTGGCCTTTTACGGGGAAAGCGTCGTTCCTGCCGATAAAGTTTTCCCACGGCAGCGCCTTTGTCCCCTGATACAAGTCCTCGAAGGTAAGCGCCGTGAAATCGCCCAGCTTGATCAGCACCCGCTCGGCGTACCGGAAGAATACGTTGCAGTCCGCGACGCAGTCGCCCGCTTTTTCGTCCGGCGCCGTAAAGGTCACCCTGCCGTCGATGGTTTCGATTCTTTTATATCCCAACCGGTCGATATCCTCGCCCACGAACTTTTCAAGCCCGAACAGGCAGGTAGCAACAAAATCCATAACAATCTCCAAATATATTCACGAAAAATGCGGCTATATAGCCGCATTTTATAGGATAGCGATTAAAAATCAAATTCCTTTAATCCAGCGGTTCGATCAAACCGTAATCGTTCTCTTTCCGTTTGTAGACGACGTTCAAATTGCCCGTCTCGGCGTTTTTGAAAAGGAAAAAAGAGTGCGACAGCAGATTCATCTGCAGGATTGCCTCTTCAACCGTCATGGGGATGATGTCGAACTTCTTGACCTTGCTGATCTTTAACTCGTCCTCAACCTCTGTTTTCTCTTCCGGAGTAAAGGTGTCTTTTTTGATGTAAATCTTTTTCTCGAGTCTGGTGCGGTTCTTTCTGATCTGACGCTCGATGACGTCCACCGCTCTTTCGAGCGCGCTCAAATAATCGCGGTCAACTTCCTCGGCTCTGAAAATCGCACCGTTGCGGTTAATGGTAAGTTCTACCCTTTCGCCATTTTTCTGAGAAGCCAAAGTAACCGCCACTTCGGTATCCTCAGGGAAAAACTTGTCGAGCTTTTTCAGCTTCTTCTGAAGCCACGCTTTTACTTCGTCGTTCACGGTAAACTTTCTTGCGATAATCCTGGTAGTCATAACCGTTTCTCCTTTGCTATTTGATGTTAGGGTACCTACCTTACTTGTATTTTAACATAACTTACCATGCATGTCAAGTTTTATAGAATTATGTCCGCGTGTCGTGTCACATGGCAGGAAATGTTGACCGCCACCGGCAGCGACGCGATATGCGTCGGGTAGCTCTCGATGTTGACGCCGAGCGCGGTGGTCCTTCCCCCCAGCCCCTGCGCGCCGATGCCGGTATTGTTGACCGCTTCGAGTATCTTTTCGGCAAGCCGATTGTGCCTTCCGTTGTCGCTGCCGATGGGACGCGCCAGCGCCTTTTTCGCCAGCACGCAGGAGTAGTCGAAGGTTCCGCCGAGACCGACCCCGATGACAATCGGCGGACAGGGGTTGGCGCCGGCGAGCCTTACGGTTTCGACCACGAAATCGACGATGTCTTTCTCGGTCGCGGAGGGCGCGAACATCTTTTGCCTGCTCATGTTCTCGCTGCCAAAGCCTTTGGGCAGGGCCGTCAGCTTTATCCGGTCTCCGGCGACCAGTTCCGTATATAGTATAGCCGGGGTGTTGTCGCCGGTATTCACCCGCTCGATGGGATCGTTGACGACCGATTTGCGCAGATACCCCTCCCGGTAAGCCTGACGCACGCCTTCGTTGACCGCGTCGCGGAAAAGACCGCCCGTGATAGACACTTCCTGACCGATTTCGGCAAAAACCACCGCCATTCCCGTATCCTGACAGATCGGAATGTCGTCGTTGCGCGCGATGTCGGCGTTCTCCTCGAGCAGGCAGAGTATGTTCTTCGCGGTTCCGTTGTCTTCCTGCTCTTTGTATTCGCGGATTTTCCTGAGCACGTCGTCCGGCAGAACATAGTTTGCCTTTATAAAAAGCTGCCTGACCGCAGCGGTGATTTCTGAAACGTCAACGGTTCTCATATTGCCTTCCTTATGTCGTTTGAATTTTTGCTTATTCATAACAAAAAGGGTGATTTTCATCACCCTGTTATTTATTGTCTGTGTCCTCTTTTATAGCCGGCGCCGCGCTTTGCCTGCATGCCTTTTTTCAGGTCGGACATTTTTTCCTCGCTGATAAGTTTAAATCTGTGCATCATGTCCTCAAAATCCTTCGGAGCCATTTCGCGCTTCGCAAAGTAGTCCGCCGGCGAGCCGACGTTCTCTTTCTTTTTGAGTTCGTCCGCCCGTCTGATGGAAAGAGCGATCCTGCCTTTCTCGTCCACAGAGAGTACGACAACCTCGACCTCCTGATCGAGTTTTAAATACGCGTTGATATCGCTGACAAAATCTTTGGAAATTTCGGATATGTGGACCAATCCGGCTTTTCCGTCCTCGAGTTTGACAAAAGCGCCGAACTTTGTGATTCCGGACACTTTTCCTTTGACTACCTTGCCGACTTCTAACTGCATAAAAAATTAGGTTTCCTCCGTTATGCTATCATGAATTTAATTTGGTATATTATTATGAAAAATGATCTCGTTTGGTTTGCGAAATCCGAACTTCTCTCTTGCGACCCTTTCAATGTACTCGTCGGTCAACGGCGTATCAAGGCGCATCTGGATTTCTTTTATATTATCTTCGACTTCAGCAATTTCCGCGTCAAGCGCCGCTTTTCGATCTTTGAGTTCTTTTAGTTCAAACTGCATGTTGATAACGGAGGCGATCAGAAAAAGAATAATAACAGCAAAAGCAAATTTCACAATCGTGTTGCTTCTGTAATGCTTGCTCATTATAACTCCTTTCCTTTCTTTTAAACGGAACCGTTCCGTTCTGCCCTTGCTGCACCGCAGTCAGAAGTCAGCAATATAAAAAGATTATGTTCTTAAGAGTCCAAAGCCTTTTCCGGCTCTTTTGATGTAGACGGCGCATCTTGCGTAGGTGAAAATCTGTTTATAGCAGTTGTAAACTGCAGTCGCGATTCTGTTTCTTACTTTTTTCAATATCGGCGAGACAATCGAATAGACCTTTTCGCACACCGCTTTCGTAAATTGGCCGGCCGTAAAATAGTATATGCAGAAACCGCCGATGCTGCCCAGGAAAGCGTAGGCGCGCATCATTCCGAACGAATAGTTGTAAAACAATATCATGAACGATACCGCGCATATCAGGCAGAATGCCAAATCCTCAAAGAAAATGACGATTTTGTTCCGCAGAAAAAACATTCTGGACACTCTGAAGCAGTCGTAAATCAATCCGAGTACGGCGCCGTTTACAATCGAGGCAAAAAACAGGATAAAGTGCAGCCCGTAATCTGTCTCCATTTACTTAATAAACCTGCCCAACAGAGATTTTTTCTTCGTGTTCTGCTCGAAATATACGACCGCGTCAATCATGCCGGAGATTACGACCTCTCCTTCCTGAAGGGAGAGCTTGGTTACAGTCAGGTCGCTGCCGCTCACGTTTAAAAGCTTGTCGCCGATGGAAAGCGTCACCATTGTGTCGTCAAAGCTGACAACCTCTTCCACCGAAGTAATCGAGATAATCGTGCGGTCGGTCATCGTGACGGTATGTTTCGTGGTGCTGCTGTTCATATATACTCTCCTCTCAAACGAAAAAAAGCTATCCGATCGTTACATTATATGAGAAGGAGAAAATATATATGCGGTTTTTACGCTTTTTACGGCTAAGATAGTAAAACTTCGTACATTTCAGACGCGTTCGCCTTTTTAGCGTGTTCGTCGATGGAAAGCACCTTAAACTTTGTCGTGCGGTTTCCGTATTTAATTTCGATAATGTCGCCGATTTTCACTTCGTACGACGCCTTGGCGGGTCTGCCGTTTACGGTGACATACGAATTGTCGCAGGCCTCGTTCGCAACTGTCCTGCGCTTGATGATTCTCGAAACCTTTAAGTATTTGTCTAATCTCATAATTTTTTGTCGTAATACAGTTTACCGGACCAATATAAATATTGATTGAATCGGGGACAGGTTGTCCTGCCCCCGGATGTAATACCAATTCAACAAAAGAAAATTGAATCAGTATAAAAGCAGTGAAAAGTAATTTACTTATTGACAGCGTCCTTCAAAGATTTTCCTGCTACGAAAGCGGGAACCTTGGAAGCGGGAATTCTGATTTCTTCCTTTGTCTTGGGGTTGCGGCCGATTCTCTCTGCTCTTTCTTTTACCTTAAAGGAACCAAATCCTGCGATCTGAACCTTGCCGCCGGTTGCCAACTCGTTCTCAATTGCTGCAAATACTGCGGATACGGCTGCGTCTGCTTCCTTCTTCTTAATATTTGCGCGCTCCGCCACTATTTCAACTAAAGTCGCTTTGTTCATAATGAACTCCTTTCAATATTTAATATCGGTTGGTGCGCTTATTATATCACTATTTTTATCCATAATCAATAGTTAAATTCATTTTTTTTGGTTTTTTTTGCGCATTTTCAACGCTTTTATGGCGGTTCTTAAAACATTTTTAATGCTTCGATCGCTTCCATAACGCTTCCTTGGTTTCCCGGTCGGCGGAAGCGATGTCTATCCCCTGTTCGACGGCATTTTTCTCGACTTCGGCGAACCGCTCGATAAACTTTTCGTTCGCTCTGTAAAGCGCTTCTTCGGCGTCAACCTTGCTCAGCCGCGCCACGTTGACAACGGCCAGCAGAAGGTCGCCGATCTCTTCGCCGATTCTCTCTTTGCTGCCCGTTTTGATGGCTTCCTCGACCTCGGCGACTTCTTCTTTCACCTTGGTCAGCGCGTCCGCTGAATCGTCGAAATCAAAGCCGATTTTCGCGCCTTTTTCTCCGATTTTATGCGCGCGCATCAAAGCGGGAAGCGCTGGCGAAATGCTGTTCATCGCCTCGGCGCTTGTTTTGACCTTTTTGGTTTTGTATTTGATTGCGTCCCAGTTTTTGAGCACCTCGGCGCTGCCGGATACCGACACGTCGCCGAAAACGTGCGGGTGCCGGATGATCAGCTTTTTGCACAGCTCGTCGATGACGCCGCCGATGTCAAACTGAGCTTCTTCCTTTGCCATCTGGGCGTGGAATACCACCTGCAGAAGCAGGTCGCCCAGCTCTTCGCGCATTAAGACAAAGTCTTCCCTATCAATCGCTTCGATGACTTCGTAGGTTTCTTCGATGAGGTTTTTTCGAATGCTTTTGTGCGTCTGCTCTCTGTCCCAGGCGCAGCCGTTCTCGCTGCGCAAAAGCGCCATTATCCTGCACAAATCGTCAAAACCGTAACGTTCTTTGCTTTTAAGCTCCTGAATTTCCGTTATTTCCTTGCTCATATTTTCCCGCGCTGTCCTTCAGCCAGCCCTTTCTGATAAATAAATCGCACAAGTAATTGCCTTTCGGCAGAAGCCTTACCTCGTTTGGCGTGATTCCCTTGACAAGCAGCAGCAGAAACGCGTACAGAAGCACCGAGCCGACGCCCGTTATGAGCAGAATCACAAGGCTCGCCAGCCTGCCGTCGGGATTGTCGAACAACCGATACAGCAGCCTGTAAGACGCAAAGCAGAAAACGCCCGTAACCAGCGAGCATGCCAAAGGCTTGAGGTAAAGCCGTTTTGGGGAGAGTTTTAGGTTCTGCGTTTTCCTTAAAAAACGCATGTTGAAATACAAAGAAATCATATAGCAAATCACCGACGCTGCCGGCGCTCCGAAAATGCCGATCGGTTTGACGGCGGTCAGGCATACTTCGAATATCGTCAGGAACAAAACGCCGATGCCGACCGAAATCATCGGATAGCCGGGCTTCCCGACCGCCTGCAGAAGCGCGGTCGTCGTCGATAGAATCGAGATGAAGAAGATTCCGATCGCAAGTATGCTGAGCGCAGGCGCCGCGATGTCGATGGGCATAACGGTGTTTCCGTTCGGCATGGTAATTGGACTGCCCCACTTCGCGCCATAAATCAGGGCGATGCAGGGTTTTGCGAGGATAAACAGGCATACGGAACTGGGAATGGCGATGATGCCGCTGATCCGAATCGACGTGATTATGTAGCCGTTCGCCTGTCTGCGCCTGTTTAAGGCGAGCGCGCCGGCTACCGCGGGCAGTATGGAGATCGCGATCGGATAAACCAGCGTGGAGGGCAACAGGTCCGATATGGATATCGCGAGCGCCGTATAGGCGGCATACAGCGACTCGGCCGTCTGTTCCGAAACGTCTGTGGCGATCAATACCTTCTTAATAATCAGCGTATCCAAAAACTGCGACAAATATAACGCGGACGACGTAATGGTTACCGGGAGCGCGATAATCGCCAGCTTTTTGGCGATCTGCCGATAGCGCATGGTAACGCTGCTTTTATCGGCGACATAGTCGCGCTTGGAATACTTCTTGTAAAGGATTAAAAAGAGCATGCTGCACGCGGTTCCGATGGTAAGGCCGAGGATGGCGAAAGCCGCCTGCACCTTTACCGGATACCCCATCTGCCGCGCCCAGATGGTAGCGCCCAAACCGATGACCATTTTCAGGAACGCTTCGATAAACTGCGAAATCGCGGTCGGATACATATTGCGCAGACCCTGAAAATAGCCTCTGAAAGCGGAGGTGACGCATATAAAGAACAGCGTCGGCGCGATCACCTTCATCGCCAGCACCGAGTCGGCGTGCTCCGACCAGACCGCGATGGGCTCGGCGTACAGGTACAAAAACAGCGTGCAGACGATGCCGACGACGCCGAAAACGAAAACCGCCATTTTCAGAATGCGCCGGGTCTCCCGCCGCCTGCCCTTTTCCGCCGAAGCCGCAACGGTTCGGGATATCGCGACCGGGAGTCCGGACGTCGAAATCATAAACAGCATCGCGTAGATCGAATACGCGGCGGTGAAGATGCCCATTCCGTCGCCAAGAATGTTGGTCAGCGGAATTTTATACAAGACGCCTATTAACTTCACCAATAAATTGGAAACCGATATAATCGCGGCTTCTCTGACAAAGCTTTTTTGTCTCTGCGACATTTACGAATGCCTTTCTGCGCTGTATCGCAATCTAAACTTTTATAAACTCCTGCAAAAGCGAATTCTTCGGCACATATGATGCGGGAATCGGCTCGACCTTCGTCAGCGTTTCCATCAGCTTTTCGGCTTCCGGTTTGTGAACGCTGTCGATCGGCAGCTGCGAGAGCACCTCGATCGCAGGCGCGGCGAGCACCGCCTGCTCGTACGGGAAATAGGTGTTGATTTTTATGTCCGATGTATCCTTAAACGCTTCGATGGATTCCAGCTCGTTGTGTTTTACCTTGTCCCACTGGCAATAGGTGGCTTCCGCGTCGCTGCCCCTGTAGTAATAATCGCGCACCAGTCTTCTGATAAATCTTGGGTCGCCGCCCTGCTGGTCGTCGGCGTTCAGGTAAATCTTGTACATTTTCGATTCGGTTCCGGCGACCCCTTCAAACAGCAGCGGGTTGAGCGCGTGAAGCCCTTCGATGATCGCGACTTCGGTCGGGTCGAGCACAATCTGCTCGTAATTGTCGATGCGGCGCTGGGTGATAAAGTCAAACCTCGGCACCTGCGCCTCTCTGCCCCGAATCAGGTTCATAAGGCACTCTTTTATCAGTCCGACCTCCAAACTGTTGATGGTCTCGATATCCCTTGTGCCGTCGGGCAGATAAACGCTGTCCTCCTTGTTCCTGTAAAAATCGTCAAGGCTGATGGTATGCGTATGCCTTCCGCAGGCGGTAATCAGCTGCGCCAGCTTTTTGGTCGTGGTAGTTTTGCCTGCGCAGGAACCGCCCGTTATAAGGACAATTCTGATCTCGTAATCCCTGCAAATATATTCCGCGATTTTTTCCAGCGTGTTTTCATACAGCTTTTCGTCGTTTTCGATTCTATGATAAATCTCTCTCTCGTTCATAAACTTTTTAATCCCTCTTCCTGAAAGAAACGCCGAATCGTATCCTCTCCGATGCCCGACAAAGTCTGTTTTTCGCTCGGATAAAGGTACTCAAACGGATATTTCGGGAACGCGATGCGCTCGATCCGCTCTTTGTCGGGCGAGACGATTTTCGTAATCGCGCCGGCGCCGCAGGCGAAGACGGTGGAACATTCCTCCATCATCAACACGTTATACAGATTCTCGTAGCCCGCTTTGGCGTAGCCGGTGTTCTCGGCGTTTCCGACCGTATTCTTCTGCCGGTACAGATAATACGGATAATACCCGCCGGCAGTCAATTTATCATAAGCATATGCAACACACTTTTTGGCTGTTTCTCCTGCCGGGTCGTACAGCGTTTCCGGGTCAAAACGAAGCTCCGCGGCGTTTTTTATGCTCAACGTATGAACGGTGATATTCTCAAAATCCAAAGCCATCACGTCGTCAAGGCTTTTTGCAAAGCCCTCCTCGGAATCGCCGGGAAGTCCGGCGATCAAATCGGCGTTGACGCAGGCAAAGCCGGCTTTTTTCGCGATTTCCGCGGCTTCAAAGAACTGACCCACCGTATGCATCCGGCCGATTCTTTTAAGGACGCGCTCGCTGGTGCTCTGCGGGTTGATGCTGATTCTTGTAACGCCGTAGGATTTGATCAGGTTCAGCTTCTCCGCCGTGACGGTGTCCGGTCGGCCCGCTTCAAAGGAATACTCCCGCAGGTCGGAAAAATCAAAGGAGGAATACACGCAGCCCAATAAATCTGAAAGCCGGCTGTTTTCCAGCATCGAAGGCGTTCCGCCGCCGATGTAAATGGCTGTCAGCTTAAAGCCCAACTCTTTGATCAAAGCGGCGGTTTTTATAATATCCGATTTCAGTTTAACGATATATTCCGGAATCAGGCTGAACAGCTTTTTGTTCGCGTAGGAAACAAACGAGCAGTACTCGCAGCGCGTCGGGCAAAACGGTATGGAAATATAAAGCCCGCAGGCATTGCTGTCAATGCCCGTGAGCATATCGATTTCTCTGAGCGCCGTGTTGACGGAAAGCTCGGCTTTCTGCGGCGAAACGCTGTAATCGTCGGTAAACAGCCGTCTGACCGCATCCGCGCCGTATCCTTTTTCGAGATAGTACTTCGCCCGTTTGACCGGACGCAGGCCGGTAAGATACCCCCACGGCAGTGAAAAGCCGAAGAGCTGCTTGCCCGCTTTTAAAAACGCTTTTCCGACCGCAAGCGCGGCGAAAAACTCGTCGTCCGCTTCGATCACCGGAACGTAGCCATCCGTTGTGAATTCGGCCTCGCCGAACCTGCCGCCGGACTCGAGCCGAACCTTCGCTTTATAAAAACTCGTATTGTCTGAACCAACCTTTTCCAATAAAAAATATGCTGCGTTTGTACTCGCGTCATCCTTCGGCGGAAACTTCTCGCCCGGAAAGTACAAAACGCACATGGTCTGAAAGTAGTAGGGATTGAAAAAAGGGGTTCTGTTGTCTATAAAAAGTTTCATAATTCCTTCGTGTTGATAATCATCGTGACGGGACCGTCGTTGAGCGCGGTAATCTTCATGCTCGCGCCGAAAACGCCGGTCTGAACCGGCAGCTTCTGACCGATCAGCTCGATCAGCTTTTCGTAGTATTCTCTTGCTTTTTCCGCGTCCGCCGCGGCGGTAAAATCCGGACGCCTGCCGCGTTTTACCGATCCGCACAGCGTAAAGTTGGAGATCACCAAAACGCCGCCGCCGACGTCCGCGGTGGATAGAGATATTTTTCCGTTCTGGTCTTTAAATATGCGCATGCCGGTGATTTTCTCGGCGGCTTTGAGCAGGTCGCGCTCGGTATCGTCCTGCTCGACGCCGACGAAAACCAACAGTCCTCTATCTATTTTACCCGAAGTAACTCCGTTTACAACACATTCCGCGCCGGCAACGCGTTGTACGACTATTTTCATAAGAAATCCTCATCTTGCATACGCGATGTCTCTGCACAACGCCGCTTACAGCGTTCCTCTGGTGACATCCCGTACGTTTTTAACTTTTTTAAGTCCCTGAATGATGTTGTTTAAGTGGTTCAAACCGCTGCATTTGATGCCGGCGGTAATAATCATTTCTCCGGCGTTCTCCCGGGTGCTCAGCGAAGTGACCGGGATTTTCATGTCGCTCAGCGCGACCGAAACGTCGGCGATGATTTTGGGCGTGTAAATCGCGTATATGTTGAGCACCGCTTCGAAGTTGTTGAACACATGCTGGTCAACCTGCTTGGACCACGAAGCGACGACCCATCTGTCCTTGTCCTCTACCCGCTTCAGGCCCGCCTGCGCGTTGGGACAGTCGTACTTATGAATCGAAACGCCGAATCCCTTGGTGATAAAGCCGATGATATTGTCGCCCGGCAACGGATTGCAGCATTTCGCAAACTTGACCGTACAGCCCTCGACGCTGTCGATAATGACGCTCTCCGCGATGTTCTTGCCCTTGCGCTCGTGGCGCGCGGTCTTTTCGACGATGGTTTCGTTGACATGCTCCTCTTCCGCGGGCGCAACAACTCTGAAAAATTCCTCTTTCAGCTTGGGCGCAATCTTGGAAATGGACATGCCGCCGTAGCCGATGTTGTTGTAAAGGTCGTCCGCATCCGGCAGTCCCATTCGGTTTGCGATGTTTTTGACGATCTCAGTTCTCTGCGCTTCGGAAAAGCTCCTGCCGTAGCGCTTGAGCTCCTTGTCGATCTCCATCTTGCCGACGATGATGTTTTCCGCGCGCATTTCGCGCTTGAAATACTGGCGAATCTTGTTGCGCGCCTCGGCGGAGCGGACGATTTTCAGCCAGTCTCTGCTCGGTCCTTTGGAAGACGAGCTTGTTAGAATCTCGACAATCTGTCCGGTCTGAAGCACCGTGTCGATGTTGACGATGTTTCCGTTGACTTTGGCGCCCACCATTTTGTTTCCGACCTCGGAGTGGATGGCGTACGCGAAGTCAATCGGCGTGCTGCCGCTGGGCAGGTTGACGACGTCGCCTTTCGGCGTAAAGACGAATATTTCGTCCTCGAACAAATCTATTTTCAGCGGCCGGAAGAACTCTTCCGGGTCGTCGATATCCTTTTCGGTTTCAAGCAGCGTATGAATCCACTGCAGTTTCTGGTCGATCAGCGCTTTCGCCTGCTCGCCGGACTTATACTTCCAGTGCGCGGCGAGACCGTACTCGGCGACCTGGTGCATTTCCCAGGTGCGAATCTGCACCTCGAACGGAATACCCTCTTTGCTCATGACCGTGGTATGCAGCGAGCGGTAGAGGTTCGGCTTGGGGTTGGAGATATAGTCTTTGAATCTTCCCGGAATGGAATTGAACCGTTCGTGGATAATGCCCAGCACCGTATAGCAGTCAAGCTCGGTGTCCACAATCACTCTGAGCGCGTAGAAATCGTAGATCTCGTCAAAGCTCTTGTTCTGGTTATACATCTTTTTATAGATGCTGTAAATGGTCTTGACCCTGCCCTCGAGCTTGAATTTGATGCCGTACTCGTTCAGGCTTTCCTCGACCATCCGCGTCGCTTTTTCGAGAAAGTTCTTGTTTTCGCCGAACCTTCTTTCGGTGTCTTTTTTTACCTCCTCGTATCCGATCGGATCGAGGTATTTTAACGCAAGATTCTCAAGCTCCTGCTTGATTTTCTGAATACCGAGGCGGTGCGCGAGCGGCGCGTACACATGCATGGTCTCTAAAGCGATCAGACGCTGTTTTTCCGGCGAGCGGAAACTCAGCGTGCGCATGTTGTGCAGCCGGTCGGCGAGCTTGATGAAAATAACGCGCAAATCCTTGGACATCGCAAGGAACATTTTGCGCAGGTTCTCGATGCTCTCCTCCTGCTTTGTCTCAAAAGGAATATGAATCAGCTTGGTGACGCCGTCCACGATGTCGGCGATATCCGCGCCGAACTCCTTTTTTAAAACGGCGTAATCCACCTTGTCGCAGCAGTCCTCCAAAATATCGTGCAGGAGCGCGGCGCAAATCGATTCCGTATCCAGCTGCAGGTCCGCGACAATTTCCGCGACCGCGACCGGATGGACAATGTAGGGATCGCCGGAAATTCTCTTCTGACCAGCATGCATCTGCTCGGCGAAATGATATGCTTTTTTTATTTTTTCAATATCGTAGTAACCGCTTTTGCTTAATCTGTCGAGCAAAGCATCGAAGCTATGTTCCATAAGTAAAATCCTACCCCGGCAATCAAACACCGTAATCCGTCTAATGGCCTATTCATAAAAATTCTTCTGCTTTATCTTTTTTAAAAGCGCCGATTCGTCCAAATTAATCTTTTTGACAACGGGCAGAAGCTCGACTTCGAAAATGTCGTTTCCGCTGCCAAGATATTTGATTTTGAGTATTCTCTCCTGCGACAATACGTCAAGAATGATTCTTGCTTTGCAGGTGTTCATCTCATGATTTTCGTATGTACTGATCTGCCTGCAGACCGAAACCAATGAAAGCCTTCTGTTCTGCGCGTTGAGCTGCCTTTTTAAAAACCGGAAAACGGTTCTGAAGTCCGCCAGCGTGGGCATCGCGTAGTCCGGCAGCTTTTCGTGGTTGTTTTCGTCGCAGATTTTTTCGTACAGAAGGTCTATGCTCTTGTTGGCGTCAACCACGACTTTGACCGCTCTTATCAGCAGCTGCGGCGTGCGGACGCCCATATACTCGTTGATGTCCACAGAAAAGGCGATGTCGCAGACATCCCCGGGGAACAGGCTGACGCCCGACTGCATGGAACCGAAGTATATGGCGCTGAGCTCCTGGCCTTCCTGCGTCGGCTCGAGCGGACGTAGCTTCAACCGCGTATGTTTTCCGCCGGCAAGCGACGTAATCTCTGAAATAACCACATTCCGCATCACAAAAATCGGAACCGGGTTCTGCAAGCCGAACGGTTCGAGCATCTGTATCTCCTCGATGCTCTTGAGGTTAATCTCGTCGAACGTGACCTCGCAGTCAACATCGACGGTCAGAACGCTGTCCTGTTCGGGCAGGTTCGCTTCCGAATAATCGTTGATTCTTTCGCGGAACTCATCTATCTTGTCGGCGCGAATAGAAAGCCCGGCCGCCAGCTCGTGCCCACCGTACTCGATTAAGAGGTCGCTGCAGAACGCCAGCGCGTTCATAATCGAAAAGCCCTTGATGCTGCGGCCCGAACCTTTTCCGATGCCGTCGCTTACCGAAAACAAAATGCAGGGAAGATTGTATTTTTCCGAGATTCTCGACGCGACGACGCCGATGACGCCCTGATGCCAGCCTTCCGAGCAAAGGACAATGAATTTCTTTCCGCTCTTTCCGCTGGAAATCATCTCGATGGCCTGTCCGAAAATCTCCTGTTCGGTATTCTGTCTGATTCTGTTGATCTCGCAAAGTTCCGACGCGATTTGGCACGCGATCGTCTCGTCTTTCGCAAGCAGAAGCTCAACCGCTTTGGAGGCCGAAGCGATGCGTCCCGCCGCGTTGATTCTCGGCGCCAGAATATATCCGACCGTCGAGGATACGATTTTCCGCGGTTTTCCGTTTCGGATAACGCCCGACTGCTGCATGAGCGCGTACAGCCCCGGATAGGACGTGTTCTCCAGCTTCTTCAAGCCAAGGCTTGCGATGTATCGGTTCTCGTCAACAATCGGCATAACGTCCGCGATGGTTCCGATCGCCGTTATCTCGGCGTAATCGCTGCAGATTTTGTCGGAAGCGCCCTCAAGCGCGCACAGCAGCTTGAACACTACGCCGACGCCAGCAAGATGCGTAAACGGGTATTCGGAATCCTCTCTGTGCGGGTTAATTACAGCAACGCAGTCCGGCAGCACCTCTCGGCAGCTGTGATGGTCGGTAATAATTATATCCATGCCGAGGCGTTTGGCATAGACCGCTTCCTGAATCGCGGTGATGCCCGTGTCAACCGTTATCAGAAGATCCACTTTCCCCGAAAGCCGCTCGATTACGGGTATGCTCAAGCCGTAGCCTTCGGTTATTCTTTCGGGAACATAATAGCAGCAGTTCGCTCCTTTTCTGCGAAGATACGTATAAAGGATTGTTGTGGCGGTTACGCCGTCCACGTCGTAATCGCCGTAAATGCAGATTCTTTCATGCTTTTTCAACGCCTGCTGGATGCGCCATACGGCTTTTTCCATATCTTTGAGCAAAAAAGGATCATGCAGCCTGAAATTGTCTTTTTGGAGAAATTTCCTTGCTTTCTCCGGCGTGTCAAATCCCCTGATGTACAAAACCTTTGCCGTAATCGGAAGTATTCCAAGCTCTCGCTGGAGAACGGCGCATTTTTCGCTGTCTGTCTTCTGCACTACCCATTTTCTTGTATACATGCTGCCGCCTCCTTATCAGTATTTTTATTGATCCGTAATATCTTTTTATCCTGCTTCCTGTGTGGCAACCTTGATCGTATAGCTGCCGTAAGCGTAGACGCCGGCGATACCCTCGGTAAACGCGAAATCGACGTAGGCAACCTCGTTGCCTTTTTCGTCTTTAAACACCTTATCGGCGCTGACCGAAGCGATGATGTTTTTTACGGTCATGTCTTTAAGGGTATCCCGGTTGCCGACGACCGTGACCGTTACGCCCTCGACCGCTTTCACGGCGGTGCCGGAACTGTCCGGAATCCCGCTTATTTGCGACGACGGGATAAAGAAATACTTGGTCGTGACGTTCGGGATTCTAATCTCCGCCGTCAGCAGCGCCTCTCCGCTTTCGTTGGTCACGCCCGCGGGCAGAAGCGCGCTGTAATACGCTGTAACGGTGTTTTTGACCGCCATGTTCAGCGACGTTTCATCGACCTTGAGCGTGACCTGATCGATGCTGTCGATTAAGTCGATGAGGCCGGAAATGGTGAGCGTTTCTCTTGAAAGCTGAATCACCGCGCTCTCCGCGGGAAAAACGCCGCCGGTGAACTGCACCCGGATCGGCACGGTTTTTTCTTTATATACGTCGATGTAAACGTACGCCTGATTCGCGGCAAGTTTGACATATTTGTTCGTAACGATTCTGCCGTCGTCGTATTTTAAATAAATCGGTCCGTACGCGGAAATCGGCGCTGTTACGTATCCGAGCGCGACGTCGACATAGGCGGCGCTGATGCGGTTCAGCTCGGTCGCCGGGCCTTCGACGGCGATTACCACCGGGTTTACGTTGGCTTCGCCGAGCTTTATCCCGTTCGTCAGCGTATAACTGCCGTAAACGGCGTTTACCGGCACGGTTTTTATTAAAAACTCATCGATGAACAGCGTGACGGTTTTGATTTTCATTTCCGCCACCGCGGTGCCGTTCGGCGTCTTGACGTTGATGGGCAAAGTCACTTCCCCGGCGGTCTGGACCTGTGAAACATCCACGGTCGCTTCGAGGTCTTCCGCGTCAATCTCGTTCAGCACTGTCCTTCTTCCAGAAATGGTGACCGAAATCAGCATATCCAAATCGTCCGCAACCGAAAACCGCTTGTTCGCGCTCAGTTCTTCTGCGCCGACGATCTTGACCGGCACGTTTGAAATCGTACGCTCAAAAATCGTGCTGTCGTATCCGATTGCATACAGCCATAAAAGCGCGGCGCCGACAAATGCGGCGACCAGAATCAGATAATAGTATGGTTTTTTCTTTTTGATCGGCGGCAGCACAAGCTGCTCGCCGGTTTTCGGCATATTCTTATCCATCGGCAATTCTCTTTTCTGATATAGTAAAGCCGCTGCGAAGGGTGTTATTTTTTGTTGTTTTTCTTATGCCCGAACCTGCTTTTCACCTTGTCGGCGATGGCGTTCGTTTCTTCCGTAATCAAAAGGTTTGTCAGCTTTTCCTCCAAGGTTTTGCGCGAGAATCCGCGCTTGAGATCGCCGTCCACCGCTACGGAAATAATACCGGTTTCCTCCGATATGATCAGCACGACCGCGTCCGAGTTTTCGCTCATGCCGATGCCGGCCCTGTGACGGGTGCCGAGCTCCTTGACGATGTCGTTGTTCGTCGACAGCGGCAGGAAACAGCCCGCGGCGTACACGCGTCCTCCGCGGATGATCACCGCGCCGTCATGCAGCGGCGCTTTGTCGTAGAAGATATTTGACACTAAGAACGACGAGGTCTGCGCGTCGATAATGGTGCCGGTACGAATCACGTCGCCCAGCTTGGTGCCGCGCTCGAACACAATCAAAGCGCCGGTCTTGGAGTTCGAAAGGCTTTCCGCCGCGACGCAGATTTCGGAAATGCAGCTGCGCAGAATCGCTTCCTCGTCCCTGTCCAGCTTGCCTTTGAAGCCTTTCAGCGACTCGCCGCCCATTTTCTCAAGCGCGCTGCGCAGCTCGGGCTGGAAAACGATAATCAGCGCGATTAAGCCGACCGAGAATACGTTGGTCAAAATGAAATTCAGCGCGCGCATCTGCAAAAGATCGCTGAGTACCAACAGAATAATAAGGAAAACAATACCCATCAGCAGCTTGCCCGCGCGCCTGTCGCGGACAAACTTCATCGTGTAATACAGAATAAACGCGACGATGATAATATCGACCACGTCGATGGGCTTAATCGTTCGGGTCAGCGTCTTGATATATTCAATATATTCGGTCAGCTTTTCGAGTAGATTGTTCATGGCACTTTCCGTTTCTGCAGCCGCTCGGTTATTTTTTCTTATTAGAGTATTGTATCACAGCTGCGCTTTCATTGTCAAGTTTGGAGCGGTTCAAACTAATATCTGAAAATCATGGCAAACTGCTTTAAAGCGTTGCCGCGGTGGCTGACATTGTTTTTTATTTCGATCGGAAGTTCCGCGAACGTTTTGCCGAGCGGCGGGAAGTAGAACACCGGGTCATAGCCGAACGACCCGCTCCCCCTTCTCTCGGTCAGAATAACCCCCTCGCAGACGCCTCTTGCCTGAATGGACCTGCCGTCCGGATAGCAGGCGCTGATGACGCTGACGAAGCGGGCCGTCCGCTTTTCCATCGGAACGCCCTCCAGCTCTTTTAACAGCTTGTCGATGTTGTCGCTGTCCGAACAGCCCTCGCCCGCGTAGCGGGCGGAATAGATGCCCGGCCTGCCGCCGAGATAATCCACTTCCAGCCCGGAATCGTCGGCGATCGCGATCATCCCGGTCGCTTTACAGACCGCGCTCGCTTTTTTATGCGCGTTCCCCTCGAAGGTTCCGGCGTCCTCTATAATCTCCCCGGCAAAGCCCGCCTGCTTCATGGTTATGATTTCAAACTTTCCCGGGAAAAACTTTTCAAAAAAGCGGGACATTTCGATTACTTTATGGTTATTGTTCGTAGCCAATACGATTGTTTGCATAACGACCGACCGTCTTTTCTACTCGTTTTTATTGAAAAACGCCCGTACAAACTGGTCTGCGTCAAAGGGCTGCAAATCCTCGATTCCCTCGCCGACGCCGATAAACTTGACCGGAATCCCCAGCTCTTTTTTTATCGAGAGGATAATTCCGCCCTTCGCGGTGCCGTCCAGTTTGGTGAGCACGATGCCAGTGATGTTTGCGGCTTTGCCGAACTCTTTCGCCTGCATCAAAGCGTTCTGCCCGGTAGAAGCGTCCAGCACCAGCAGGGTTTCTCTGGCGCAGCCGGGCAGCTCGCGGTCAATAACGCGGTTGATTTTCGCCAGTTCTTCAATCAGGTTCTTTTTATTGTGCAGCCTTCCGGCGGTATCGACAATCAGCACGTCGCAGCCCTGCTTTCTTGCCGCCGCAGCCGCGTCGAACACGACCGCCGCGGGGTCGGCGCCTTCACTCTGCTTAATCAGCGGCACGCCGCAGCGGTTTGCCCAGATTTCAAGCTGCTCGATCGCCGCCGCGCGGAAAGTGTCCGCCGCCGCGACCATAACCTTTTTGCCGCTATTTTTGAGGTTATTGGCGATTTTGCCGATGGACGTGGTCTTGCCCACGCCGTTGACGCCGATGACCAAAATGACCGACAGGCCGTCGCCCAGGTTCAGCGGCTCGCCTTCTCCGACGGTCTTTTTAAGGATTTCAACGAATTCCTCCCGCGCCGCGCTCGTCTCCTTGATTTTCTTTTCCTTCAGCGCCGACCGTAAATCATCGACAATCGCCTGCGCGTTGGCGGCGCCGACATCCGCCATAATCAGAATTTCGCACAGTTCCTCAAAGAAATCGTCGTCCACCTTGTCGTAAGACGAAAACAGATTGTCGATCGGCGTCAGCAGAGCGTTTTTGGTCTTCTGCAGGCCCGCTTTCAGTTTCTCAAAAAATCCCATTTATCTTGCGTACTCCTTTATGTGTTCCTCAATCTTGGCGATATTGAGTTTGATATAATCCGATATGCCCTTTTCCCGCATGGTGACGCCGTAGAGCGTGTCCGCGACTTCCATGGTTCCCCTGCGGTGGGTGATCAGGATGTACTGAGTTTTGTCGCTGTTGTTTTTAATATATTCGGCAAATTTCGCGACGTTGATCTCGTCCAGTGCGCTCTCGATTTCGTCGAAAATGCAGAACGGCGCCGGATTTATTTTCTGCAGCGCCAAATACAGCGCGATCGCCGAGAACGACTGCTCGCCGCCCGACAGGAGCGATATGCTCTTGACGCTCTTTCCCGGCGGCTTGATGATGATGTCGATGCCGCACTCCAGCGGGTGCTCGGGGTCTGTCAGCTCGATCCGCGCGCTGCCGCCGCCGAACAGCTCGACGAACACGTCGCCGAACGCCTTGTTGATCTTCGCAAAGCAGGTAAGGAAGGTTTCCCGCATCTCGGTGTTCAGCTTCGCAATCGCGCTGTCCAGGCTCCTGCGGGTCTTGTTGAGGTCGTCGACCTGCGCTTTCAAAAAGTCGTACCGTTCCTTTTCCTGCCTGTATTCCTCAACCGCGTTTACGTTGATGCTGCCCATCGCGCGGATTTTGTTTTTGAGCGATGCGAGCCTTGAGGGCGCTTTCTGCATTTTCTCCGGCGGGAGCCTGTACGGCTGCGCCGACGAATAGGTCAGCTCGTACTCGTCCCAGAGCTTTGCCGTAATATCGTCGTAATCCGCGTTCAGCTTCGTCTGTCTTGCTTCCATAGCGGTGTAGCGTCTGAACGCTTCCTCTTTTTCGGTCTGCGCCTGTTTGACGGCGGCGCGGATGTCGTTTGTCTCCTTTTCGATTTTCTCGCGCTTTGCAAGCAGCGCCTGCATCTTGGCGTCATAGCCGCTGATTTCCTCGGCCGCGCTGTTCATCTCGCCGTCTAAAAGCGCGATCTGCTTTTCGCATTCGAAAATCTCGTTTCTTGCCTTCTCGTCCGCCGCCTGCAGTTCGGTTAAGCGCCGCTTGCCGCTTTCGATGCGCTCGGTCAGCTGTCTGACCTGCTCGCTCTGCTTATCCGCAAAGGCTTTTTTCTCGAGCAAAGCGATGCGCGCGGCGGTGAGTTTTTCGTAAACGCTTTCCTCTTCCCTGCGTTTCGCTTCCGCCTGCTCTTTCAGCGCGTTCAGCTGCTCTCTGAACGCCGCCAGCCGTTCGGCGTCTTCCTTGACGGAAGCAAGGTAATCTTCCTTCTGTTTCTTTAACTCTTTTAGCTTCTTCTCGCTCTCGCCGACGCTCAGGACAAGCGCATCGAGCCGCTTCTTTTCTTCCTCTACGCGGACCGACAGCGTATGTTTGACCGCCGCGGCGTCGTCCAAGGCGGCGCGCTTTTCGCGGATGTCCAGCTCAAACTGCGTGGTCTGCTCTTCCGCTTCGGCAATCTGCTTTTGCAGATTATACGAAAGCCGCTCGGTTTCGAGCAACGAAGCGTTCTTTTTCTTGATTTCTTCGCTTAACCGTTCGATGTCAACCGAACGGGTCAGCAGGCCGACCTTCTTCGCGGCGGAACCGCCGGTGAAGCTGCCGCCCGCGTTGATGACCTGTCCGTCGCAGGTTACGATCTTTATTTTATAGCCGGTTTTGGCGGCGATTTTGATCGCGGCGTCCATATTGGTCGCGACGATGGTTCTGCCGAGCAGGTCGTCGACGATGCCTTCGTATTTTTCGTCAAACTTCGCAAGCTCGGAAGCGACGCCGATATAGCCCGGAATGTTTTTGACTTCCGAGACATCGCATTTTCTGCCCTTTACGGTGGTCAGCGGCAGGAAGGTCGCTCTGCCCGCTTTGTTTTCCTTGAGATATTCAATCGCCGCTTTCGCGTCCTGCTCGTTTTCGACGACGATAAACTGAACCGCGGCGCCCAGCGCGGTTTCCAGCGCGACGACGTATTCGCCTTCGGTCGAAAGAATCGACGAAACCGTGCCGTGCAGTCCGATCGGCTTGCCGTTCGCTTTTATCCTGCCCGCTTTCGCCTGGGATATTACGGTCCGGACGCTGTCCGAATACCCCTCGAACAGCTGCTCCAGACGGGTCAGATGCTCGCGTTTCTGTTCGTCCGCCGCGACAGCCAGCCGCTTCGCGGTGATTTCTTCTTTTAATTTCTCGTTTTTCTGACGCAGTTCGGCGATTTTCCGCTCGGTTTCCGCGCGCAGATTTTGCGACTGTTCGTACGCGGACTTCGCTTTCTGCTCTTCTTCAGCCGCTGTCGCAAGCTGGTTTTGCAGTTCGGCGATTCTGTTTTGGGAAGTGGTAATCTCTGTTTCGGCGTCTTCTTTTGAACGCAAAGCCAGTTCGAGCGAAACGTCGATTTTAGCGCCGGTTGACATAACGCCGGCGTTTTTCTCGAACAGCGCCGAATACGCCGCGTTTGCTTCTTCCAGCTGTTTTTGCAAAGCGGTGTAGTCTGTGTGAACTTTATCGTACTCGGCTTGTATTTCCTCTGTTTTCCGGCTCGCCTGCTCCAGTTCCTGCCGGATCTGTTCGCCGTCTTTTACAGCCTGCTCTAAAAGCTCGGAAGTTGACGTAATATCGGCTTCGGCCGCTTTTCTCGCCTGTTCGTTTTCCTCAAGCGTCCGCTTGTAGTGAAGAATGTCGTTTTGCAGAACCGCCTTTTTGCCCTCGATGCCGCTGCTCTTCTGGCTCGCTTCGCTTTTTTTGCGCTCGGTTTCCGAAATCTCGCGCGAAATCTCGTAATTCTCGTTGATGGCGCTGTCCAGCGACGCTTCGAGCGACGCGACCTTTTCCTCGCACTGCTCGAGTTCGTACTTCGCCGCGGAGAACTCGACCGCGCTTTTTTCGAGCTCTTTGCGGATTTCGTCGATTTTATCCAGCCAGAGTGTGATTTCCAATCCCTTTTTTTCCTCGGAGAGGATCAGGTACTGTTTGGCGTTTTCGGCTTCTTTTTCCAGCGGGCCGATCCGCGATTCGACCTCGTTTAAAATATCGTTGACTCGGACGAGGTTCTGCTCGGTTTCCTTGAGCTTGCGCTCCGCCTCGTTCTTTTTATATCGGAATTTGGATATTCCAGCGGCTTCCTCAAAGATGCTGCGCCGTTCGTCGCCCTTCTGCGACAACACCTCGGCGATTTTTCCCTGTCCGATCACCGAATAGCCTTCCCTGCCGATGCCGGTGTCGAAGAAAAGCTCGTAAATATCCTTTAAGCGCACCTGCGTTTTGTTTATGTAATATTCGCTCTCGCCGGTTCGGTAATACTTTCGGGTAATAATGGTTTCTTTGTTGTCGGAAAGCCGGAATTTGGTTTCCGCAGCTTTCTTCTGTCCGTCCTCGGTTTCGGATGAAGGTTCGCCGTCCGTTTCGCTGTGATATTTATTGTATTCCTCTTCCGTGTCGAAGCAGATGGATACGTAGCAGTAGTTCGACGGCGGTCTGGTCGCGGTGCCGTTGAAGATGACGTCCTCCATTTTGCTGCCGCGCAGGCTTTTCAGGCTCATTTCGCCCAAAACCCAGCGGATAGCGTCCGAAATATTCGATTTTCCGCTTCCGTTCGGCCCGATAATCGCCGTAACGCCGCTGTCGAAGGTTATTTTGGTCTTGTCGGGAAAGGACTTAAAGCCCTGCATCTCTATTGATTTAAGCCGCACTGTTTTTCTTCCTCGATTTTTAGTATTGGTTGATATATCCGGGTGTTGGCCGTCTTTACTTTTATGTCCGTCAAATCGTATTTCGCTTTCAGTTCTTTTAACAGCTTCCCGCCGTAGCCGGTCAGCTTGGACTGCTCGCCGTCTTTTACATAAACAATTGCTATTTTGCCTTTGCAGTCCAGCCCGCTTAGCATGCCGGCGATGCGGTTATAGTAAAGCCTTGCTTTCACAAGTTCTCCGATAGACGGATGATTGGCGCCGTATTCGGCTTCCGCAAGGCTCTCGGATGCGTGCAGACCGATTTTGAGCACCTCCACGCCGGCATTTACGAATTTTTCCAAGCATAAAGCGCTTCGCTCTACGGCTTCTTCGTTCGTAATCGGCCGATACGCGCCGCTTTTGACCATATCGTACAAAGGCGTGTCCCGAAAAACCACGGTCGGGTAAATCCGCGCGCCGGAAGCGCCCATTTGGATGATTGCGTCCGCCGTCGCCAGCTCGTCTATCGCGGTGGATTCGGGAAGCCCGATCATCATCTGCCCGACCAGACGCAATCCGTTCCTTACAATCATTTCTGCGCTTTTATAGGAAATTTCCGCTTTATGTCCGCGCGCGCAGGCTGAAAGAACTCTGTCGCTTACACTCTGAATGCCAAGCTCGACGTCGGTCACGCCGTACGCTTTTAAAACGGAAAGGATTTCCTCGTCGATATAATCCGGCCGGGTGGAGACGCGGATGCCTTTGATTCTGCCGCTTTTTACATAGTCGTATCCGGTTTGCAGCAGCGCGATCATGCGCGCGCGATCGATTCCCGTAAAGCTGCCCCCGAAAAACGCCAGCTGCGTTTCGCAGTCCGCGGGCAAAGTATTTAACGATTCCTCGATTGTTTTGCGCAGCGCCCGCAGTTCTTCTGCCAGCGGCGGCTCTTTCCTGCTTTTGCCGGTGATTTTCACCTGAGAGCAGAAAACGCAGTTGTTCGGGCAGCCGGAATGCGGAATAAAAAAAGGTATATTGCTATGCATTTTCATCGATTTCGCCGAAAAGAATCAACGCTTCGCGCGCCGCAAGCTGTTCCGCTTCGCGCTTCGAGCGACCTCTGCCGGTACCCAAAACGTTGGAGTTGAGCTTGACGTTAAACGTAAAATACCGGTCGTGCGGAGGGCCTTCCTCGCTGACCAGCTCGTACTCTAAAATTTCCTCGGGCGTCTGCTGAACAATCTTCTGCAAAAGGGACTTGTAATCCTCGTTCAAGCCCGTCGCCGCTTTCTCAATCGGGTTCTTGATTCTGGGCAGAAGGAATTTTCGCGCTTCTTCAATGCCGCCGTCCAGATAAATCGCCGCAAGAAGCGCTTCGAATGCGTCGGCGATGATGCTTTTTCGCTTCCTGCCTTCCGAAATCAGCTCGCCGTGGCCGAGATACAGGTATTTGCCCAGCTCGATTTCCGACGCAAGCTCAAACAGCGAGTTCTCGCATACCACGTTCGCGCGCACCCGCGTCAGGATTCCCTCGTTGAAATGGTTGTAGTTTTTATAGATAAAATCCGAAACAATCAAAGAAAGCACCGAATCGCCCAGGAACTCAAGGCGCTCGTTGCAGGTCACCTTTTCTTTGTGCTTAATCTCGTTGGAATAGGACGAATGGGTCAGCGCCGTTTTGACAAGTTCCTTGTTGTGAAAGGCGTATCCGATTTTCTGCTCCAGCTCTTCAATTGCGGCGGGTTGCTCGTTTTCATGCATTTTCCGTCACCTTTTTCATCTTTTCAATTTCGGCGGCCATTTTGTCGATTACGCCGCTGGCGTAAAACAGCTTTGCCTGCCGGATCGCCGAATAAATTCCCTTCGCGTCGGAGCTGCCGTGCGCCTTGATGACCGGCTTTGCGATGCCGAGGAAGGGCGCGCCGCCGTATTCTTTGTAATCCAGCTGCTTCTTTAAAGCGCGCGTGTATTTCAGCGTTATCAGGCCGGCCAGCTTCGCGACCGGGCTGTAACTGAAAATCTCTCTTATTTTTCTTGTCATGAAGGCGCCCATGCCTTCCATCAATTTCAGCGCGATATTTCCGGTAAAGCCGTCGCAGACCACAACGTCGCAGAAGTTGGTCGGCAGGTCCCTGCCCTCGCAGTTGCCGATAAAGTTGATGCTTTGATCGGCCTGCAGCAGCTTGTGCGTTTCGACATAAAGCTCCGTGCCCTTGGTGTGTTCGGAACCGTTGTTTAGAAGCGCGACGCGCGGATTCTCGATGCCCAAAACGTCTTTTGCGTATAAAGAACCCATTTTCGCGAACAGCGCCAAAATCTCGGGTGTCGCGTCGGTGTTCGCGCCCACGTCCAGCATGATAAAGGGGTTCTCCAGCTTTATGACCGTGCCCAAAGCGGCGCGGCGAACCCCTTTGATTCTGCGGATTTGCAGAGAAGCGGCGGTGAACAACGCTCCCGTGTTTCCCGAGCTGACCAGCACGTCGGCTTCGCCGTTTTTCAGAAGCAGCGTAGCAATCGCCATCGAGCTGTCCGCCTTTTCGTTCATGACGCTGGTCGGGCTGTCGGTCATCAGCACGACGCTTTTGGATTCCACAAATCTTACGCTTCCGCCGACAGCGTCCGCGGGTATCAACGATTCATACTTTTTGTCGCCGACAAGAATAATTTCAATATCAAAATCCCTGGCGGCCTGCAACGCTCCTTCGATGACGACTTCCGGTGAATTGTCGCCGCTCATTATGTCAACTGCTATCCTGATTCTCATTGTGATTCCATTCCTTTTTGGCTCTGCCGATCGGTATAATTCATATCAATTTTTTAAACGCGAAACTGCAAGCAAAGAATTACTCCTTGCCCTCTTTCCAGTCGCAGTTCCGGCAGTAATAGTATTCCTTGCTCTTCTTTTTCAGCACCAGACCGCCGCACTGCGGGCAGCGTCTTTCCTGCGGAATGTCCCAAACCGAGAAGGAACATTCCGGATAATTCTCGCAGCTGTAATAGGTCTTTCGGTTTTTGGTCTGCTTCTGCAGAATCCGTTTTCCGCACTCGGGACAGGCGATGCCGGTGTCTTTGTAGTACGGCATGGTGGTTTTGCATTCCGGATAATTCCGGCAGGCGAAGAAGTAGCCGAACGCGCTTCTGCGCAGCACCATGTCCGCGCCGCAGTTTTTGCATTTTTCGTCCGCGACGACTTCTTTTTCCTTGTCTTCTTTGCTTTCCTCCGAAACGCTTTCCAGCTTGCGCGTGTTCTTGCACGCCGGATAGTTCGGACAGGCGGCGAATTTGCCGAATCTGCCCTGCTTGACCACCATGCGCGCGCCGCATTTTTCGCAGATGATGTCGGTTTCTTCCTTCGGAAGCTCAATTTTGACGTTCGAAAAGTTTTTTTCCGCCTCTTCCAGCTGTCTGCTGAAATCGCCGTAAAACTCCTTGAGAACCGTCACATAATCGACAAGTCCTTCCTCGATTCTGTCAAGGTCCTCTTCCATCTGCGCGGTAAAGTTGTAGTCCACGATATGGGCGAAAGACTTCTTCATCAAATCGGTGGTCAGAATGCCGAGTTCGGTAGGAACCAGCGATTTGCCCTCGCGCTTGACGTAGCCGCGCGAAATGATCGTGGATATGGTGGGCGCGTAGGTGGAAGGTCTGCCGATTCCCTTTTCCTCCAGCGTTTTTACCAGCGAGCCTTCGGTATATCTGGGCGGCGGCTGCGTGAAGTGCTGTTCGGGGAGAATCTCTTCGACCTTCAGCTTCTCGCCCTCCGCAAACTCGGGCAGCTTTTTGTTGCTTGTCTCCTCTTCGTCGTCATCGCTCAAGTCCTCGTACAAGGTTTTGTAGCCGAGGAATTTGACGGTCTCGCCGTTCGTGCGGAAAATATATTTGCCCGCGGCAAAATCGACGGTAACGGTGTCCAGCAGTGCCGCGCTCATCTGGCTTGCGATGAAGCGGTCCCAGATCAGCTTATACAGCTTATACTGGTCGGGCGTCAGCTTCGATTTAACCGATTCCGGCGTGATGCTCGGGTCAGAAGGCCGGATCGCTTCGTGCGCGTCCTGAGCGCCCTTCTTTGTTTTATATAGATTCGGTTCTTTCGGATAGTACTGCTCGCCGTATTTCTCGACGATGAACGCCTTTGCGGCCGCTCTCGCTTCGTCAGAAACGCGCAGCGAGTCGGTACGCATGTATGTTATTAGACCGTGCGTAATCTTCTCGCCCAGGTTGACGCCCTCGTACAACTCCTGCGCGACCTTCATGGTGCGCTGCGACTGGAAGCCTAATCGTCTGTTGGCTTCCTGCTGGAGCGTGGAGGTTGTGAATGGCGGATGCGGGCGGCGGGTTTTGACCGCCTTTTTAATCTCGCGAACGATAAAATCCTTGTCTTTTACCGCTTCGAGAATTTCCCTGACCTGCTGCTCGTTCTCAAGTTCGATTTTGCCGCTTTCGTCGCCGATAAATTTGGCGTTGACGGAAACGCCTTTCTCGGTCAGCAGTTTCGCGGCGATGGTCCAGTATTCTTCGGGCACGAAAGCCTTGATCTCTTCCTCGCGCTCGACGATAAGCCTTGTCGCCACAGACTGAACTCTTCCGGCGGAAAGACCGTTTTTAATCTTTTTCCAAAGGAACGGACTGATCTTATAGCCGACCAGTCTGTCCATAATCCTTCTTGCCTGCTGCGCGTCCACCAGGTTCATGTCGATGTCCCGGGGATTTTTTAAGGCTTCTTTGAACGCGTTTTTGGTTAATTCGTTAAACGTAATGCGCTTCGCTTTGCTGCTGTCCAAATTAAGCGCATTCATGAGGTGCCAGCTGATCGCTTCACCTTCGCGGTCGGGGTCGGTCGCAAGGAGCACTCTGTCCGCCGCCTTCGCTTCCTTGCGCAAAGCGTTTATCAGCTCGCCTTTGCCCCTGATGTTGATGTATTGGGGTTGGAAGTTGTTTTCGATGTCGATTCCGAGCTTGCTTTTGGGAAGGTCGCGGACGTGTCCCTGCGAAGCGGCCACTTTAAATCCCTTTCCGACAAAGCTCTTGATTGCCGGCACCTTGAAAGGTGACTCGATGATGATCAATGTGTTCATACAAACCCGTTTCTCCGGCGAATTTCGTTTTTGGTTTTTTAAATTGCTGGAAGGTCGCCGGACCTGATGTCGTTTCTAAGAAAAATTATATACCGATTATAGTTTTATATTACAACTTTTTGCCGCGCGCGATAAACCGCACGCATCGTCTATCCATACCTCTTACTTCTTACTTCTTATCTCTTACTTCTTACCTCTTACTTCTTATCTCTTACTTCTTACCTCTTACTTCTTATCTTTTACTTCTTATCTTTTACTTCTTACCTCTTACTTCTTACCTATCTCTTCCAATTATATATCTGTTTCCCGCCAAGGAGTTTATTTTACCTTCTATTTCCAATAATGTCAATGCCACTAAAATTTCAGAAACGTCGATTTTCAGTCCCACCGCGAGCTCGTCCGGCGTCATCGGCTTGCCGCAGGAGAGGAACGCGAGTATTTTTTTGCCGGTCGAGCCGGTATCGACGACCGGCGACGCAATCGAGGGCGGCAGGGTTGATTTGACGCAGACAACCCGCTGCCGGCGCGCTTTTTCCTTGATTTCGTCCTGCAGTCCGGACACTTTTGACCCGTACGCCGAAACTTTTGGACCAAAGGAAGCGCAATTTTCGGTTTTGATTTTGGTCGGATACAACAGCGCCAGCTCGCTGAGAACGTCCAGCGGCGTGGTCGCGGCTTCGATTCCGGTTTTTATCAGCGAATTGGTTCCGGCGTTGTCGCTGCCGATCGGACCGGGAATCGCGTACACCTTTCTGCCCTGAACCACCGCGTGCCGGGCGGTGATGAGCGCGCCGCTGTTTTCGCCCGCTTCGGCGATGACCGTCGCCCGGGAAAGCCCGCTGATGATCCGGTTGCGGTTCGGAAAGTCCGCCCTTGTCCGCGGACAGCCCGGATACATCTCGCTGACGACCAGCCCGGATTCGTACAGGGTATAGAACAGCTTCTCGTTCTCCTTCGGATAAATCTCGTCGATCGGCGTGCCCAGCACGGCAACGGTGTACCCGTTCGCGCGCAGCGCGCCGCGGTGCGCTTCCGCGTCGATGCCCTTGGCAAGCCCGCTGACCACCACCGCGCCGCATTTTGCGAAGCTGTACGCGAACTCGTTCGCGACCATTCCGCCGAACGCGGTCATTCTGCGCGTGCCGACAACGGCAATGCAGACCTCGGCGTTCAGGTTGCGGATGTCGCCCTTGCAGTACAAAACGGCCGGCGGGTTTTGAATTTTCCGCAGAAGGTCGGGGTAAAACGCGTCATGGTACGTGATGATGTGTATGTCGTTGTTTCTGCATTTCTTGTATATTTCAAACGCGGCGGAAAGGTCCTTTTTTTGCAGTTTCTGCTCGCAGGAAAACTTTCCTTTTAAAAAGGAAAAATCCTCGCACTCGTAAATCTCCTTCGCGGAAGAAAAACGCTCGAAAAGGTGCATATAAACGCCGCTGCATATGCCGCAGACCGTCTGCAGCCATATATAATATACCGCATTGTCCATAGCCGTACCGCCTTTCGCCATTTTCGATTGTTATATATCAGCTGCTCGCTTTTCTTAACTCCCATAAAAGAATTGCCGCGGCGGCGGAAGCGTTCAGGCTCTCGGTCGCCGACGTCATCGGAATCATCACCGTATTGTCGCACAAACCGATGATTCGCGCGCTGATGCCGCCGCCCTCGTTGCCGACGACGAAGCAGTCGCCTCTATTTATGCAAAACTCCCCGAGCGTGAGCGCCGTGGTCCCGAGCGCGGCCGCGAATACGCGTTTTCCGCCCGCTCTGACCGCGCTTACCGCGGCGGCGAAATCGTCCGCGATATAGACCGCGCTGGAAAAAAGCGCGCCCATGGTCGCCCGGACGGTTTTATGGCTGTAAATGTCCGCGCAGTCGCTGCTCAGCACGCAGCGGACGCCCAAAGCGGCGGCGGTTCTGAGAATCGTGCCGACGTTGCCGTTGTCGCGGACGGATTCCAAAAATAAAAAGCTTTCCGTATTGTTTTCCGTCAGCTTTGCGTAATCGTCTTTTAGAAATATTGCGTTGCCATCCAAAAAGGCGGACAGCGTCAGGATGCCCTGCGGCGCCTTCTCGGTGGAGATTTTTTCGAAAACTTCCCTTGTGACGGTGAAAATCCTGTTCCGGTCTATATTGCCAAGCAGTTCTTTGTATTTTTGTGCCTGGTCAACGCTGACAAAAACCGATTCCGGAACATGACCGTGGCGGAGGTACTCCTCCAGCAGATGTACGCCCTCGAAAAAGAAAAGGCGCTGTTTTTCCCTTGCCTGCCTGTCCCTGAGTTTGACGATATTCTTGATTCGTTCGTTGTTGCGTGACTCAATTAACATGGACCGCTTTCCTTTTTCCATGAAAAAAACGTACTAATATTATAATGAATAATAATAGTACGAATGTTTTTTTTTGTCAATATTTTTTTCCCAGCACGACTCTGTCGATTTTGCCGTAGTCTTTGAGCACGGCGACCGAATAGCCGTTCAGTTCGAGCATCATCGAAACCGGTTTCGCCTGATTGATGCCCACCTCAAAGATGATCGTGCCGTTGTCCTTCAAGATAATTGGCGCGTTCCGGATGATTTCGCGGTAGAATTTGAGCCCGTCTTCGCCGCCGTCGAGCGCGGTTTCCGGCTCGAACTGCACCTGCGGGTCGAGCATGGGAATCTGCTCGGTCGGGATATAGGGCGGGTTGGAAACAATGAGGTCGAACTTCTTCCCGCTCTGCTCGAACAGCGACAGATAATCCTCCTCGTCCAGCGCGTCGAAACGCTTGACGACGACATTGTCCAATGACGCAAGATTTTTTTCGGTATAGGCGAGCGCTTTTCTTGACAGTTCGAGCGCGTAGCCTTTTGCGTTCGGCTTTTCCGACGCGATCGCGAGCGTGATGCAGCCGCTGCCCGCGCAGATGTCCGCGAAGGTGACTTCGTCGTTTCCAATCACGCCGCAGGCGGCTTTTACGAGAATCTCGGTGTCCTGGCGCGGGATAAAGCAGCCGCTGCCGACCGCAACCTTCCTGCCGTAAAAATAGCAGTAGCCAAGGACATATTGAACGGGGATGCCTTTCGCAAGCTGGTTCACCTGCGAAGAGACCTTCTCCGCGATGCTGCTCGGAACGTTCAGATGCAGCATCGCGAGCAGTTCGCCCCGTTCAACACCGAAAGCGTCGCACAAAAGCAGATCGGTCACCGCGCCGCTCTCGTCCGAGATTATCTCCGAAACCATCATTTTTAATTTCTGTCTGAACTCAGCTATTTTCATGAACCGTGCTTTCCTCTTTTACGTCGTTTTCCTTTGCTTCGGTTGTCGTGTCCGCAGCCTCCTGCGCGCCGGACGCCTGGTTTTTCGCTTCTTCCGGTTCCTCCCGCCCCTCAAGCGGCGCGACAAAGTCGGGGAACTCGTTCGGAAGCGAAGCCTTCAGCGCGACGACGGCGACTTCGATCATGCCGTCGTCCGGCTCTTTGGTCGTGATTCGCTGGAACCACAAGCCGGGCGCGACTAATATTCTGATGAACAGGTTGTCGTGCTTTCCGGAAAACCGCAGGATCTCGTAGCCGATGCCGACGATGGGAAAGATAAGCGGAAGCTTCAAGCAGAATCGGACAAACGGCTGCTCAAAAGAGTCAAGCGGCAGCACGGAGCTGATCACGATGGAAATAATAAGCATCAGGAACATAAAGGAGGTGCCGCACCGCGGATGGAAGCGGGACTGCTTTCGTACGTTTTCGACCGTAAGCTCCTCGTTGCGTTCATAACAGAAGATGGCTTTATGTTCCGCGCCGTGGTACTGAAACACCCTTTTGATGTCGGGTATCAGCGAGACGAGCAAAAGGTAGCAAAGGAAGATGACAAACTTCATCAAGCCCTCGACCAGTACTTTCCACCAGCCGCGCTCCCAGCCGGTAATCGACTGTATCAGGTTGGTCGAACCGATGGGCAGGTAGAAAAACAAAAGCATAGCCAGCGCAACGCCCAAAACGACGGATAGAACTGAAATAACGCTCATTAACGAAGAGCCGAACTTCCGCTCAAGCCATTTTTCGAACTTGCTCGGCTCCTCTTCCTCCAGTCCGAGCATCTCGGTCGAAGCGGTCATGGTCGAAAAAGAAAGAATGAGCATTTCGATAAAATTGACGATGCCGCGTATAATCGGTATTCTAAAGAATTTGACTTTATCCTTGATCGTCTTCGTTGGTTTTACCCGCGCGACGATTTTTTTATTGTCCAGCCGGCGGACGGCGATTGCGACCGTGCTCTCGCTGCGCATCATGACGCCTTCCAAAACCGCCTGACCGCCGGTCTTGCCGAGCCTGCAGTTGGTTTCTTTTTTCGTTTTCAATCTATTTTCCTCCTTTTATAAAGGAAATGCCAATTTTAATATTGATTTATTAATATTTGTGAATTATACTATTTCATGAAAGCAAAGTAAAGCTGTTTTTGTAAATTTTATCATTTTCAGGTTTAGAATATAAGGCAGGTTGCAATGGAATCCAGGCTATTCGTTAAAAACGACAGCGGTTTTGTGTGCGAAAACTGCGGCAGAGCGGTGCCGCCCCTTTCCTACTCATCAAGAAACCACTGTCCTTACTGCCTGTGCTCGAAGCACGTTGACATCAACCCCGGCGACAGGCAGTGCGGCTGCGGCGGGATTATGAAGCCGATCGCGGTTACCACCAGCGCCAAAAAGGGGTTCATCATCACGCACCGCTGCCAGAAGTGCGGCGCGGTAAAGAACAACCGCGCTCAGGCGGACGACGACACGGATCTTCTGATAAAAATGACAAATCCTTATAACATCTAAAGGAGGCAACACTATGGAGCAGCCGAACACTGAGCAGGAAAAAATGGAAAGAACCGAGCCGGAACAGACCGAAGCAAAAAAAGAAGCAGAAAAGCGCTCCTTTGATTTCGCGTACAACGCAAGGCTTATCGCCGCCGTTCTGCTGGCTTTCGCTGGAACGTATTTTACGCTTCCGCAAAGAGGACTGGTCTCCACCCTGCCTGTTTATGTCGTCGCGATTTTGATTGCGGCGCTTCTCCGTCTGCCGGTATGGCAGAAAGCCGCTTTGTTCGGGGTATTCGCGTTTATATTTACGACCGTTTATTATAAAACCGAGTACGCGCTTATCTTTGCGCTCATCTGTATCGTTACGGTTTTGCTGTGTTCGCTGGCCTTTCATCTGATGACGAAGAAGAAGGTTCTTACATCCATTATATCCGTCCTTTTAATATTTGTCTGCGTTTTGCCGCACCCGCTGTTGTTCGGCACTTTTCCGCAGGCGCTGCAGGCGGACAACATGATTCGCGAATATGTATCGAAGCATTACACCAGCGACGAAATCGTGGTTTCCGGCACGGCTTATGATTTTGAAACCGGCTGCTACAAGGCCACCGTGTACGATGTAAAAGCGCCGATCGAGCGGTATTCCCTGAACGTTTACCGCGCCAAACTGACCGACAGCTTTAAAAGCTTTTCGGAAATCAAGCTGATGGAAAAAAGAACGATTGAGATTACGGAAGCATTGCGCGAGCGGTTCCCGAACGACAGGTTTTCCGTCAAGCCGCTCGGAATCGTCGGGTACCCGTTTCAGGATCAGATCAGCCTGAGCGACCCGAACGACTACAACGACAACATGCGCTTTGAAATCCAAGTGCCCGGATATATGTTTAAAGAGGATTTTGCGAAAAAAGCCGAAGCCTATTACAACGCGCTCCTGCAGGCAAAGCTGACCTTTCGAGAAGTAGTTTTCATCGGCGGCGGGGACTACCTGAACGCGTTGAGCGTTTCGGTCCCGTGCGACCTGTTCCCCAAGGATTTCGAAGGACTGATCAAACCCTCCCGCCTGCTGCCTTTAAAGAGCAGCGAAGTGTTTGAAAGCCTGATATACCAATAAAAAACACAAAAATTATTTTTTATAGCGAAACACTCGAAAGAGTGTTTCTTTTTTTGCTTGTTTTTAGAATAAGCACGCGCAAGATGGCAAAAATAATAACGAAAACATCGGACTAAAAAATCCAAATCCGGTGTTTTGACATATCATATTATCGGAACCTAAGGGGCGTGTTAATTTGAAAGGACAACAAACCAACAACAGTATTCGACGGGGCGACATTTTCTATGCAGATTTAAGTCCTGTTGTCGGCTCAGAACAAGGCGGTATTCGGCCTGTTTTGATTGTTCAGAATGATATCGGAAACCGATACAGCCCTACGGTTATTGCCGCTGCGATCACAAGCCAGACGAGCAAAGCAAGGCTTCCGACACATATCGAAGTGCGAGGAGAGGTTTTGTCTAATGGCGGATCAAGCGGTCTCGCAAAAAACTCGGTAATTCTGCTTGAACAGATTCGCACCCTGGACAAACGCAGGCTCAAGGAAAAAATGGGGCATCTTGACGACAAAACAATGCAGATGGTCAACGAGGCTATATCCATAAGTTTCGGTTTAAACGAGGAATTGAATGTTTCGACAGCATAAAACAGGCTCCGAAATACTGTGTACCTTTTCCGAACAACAGCTGCGCAGGGAAAATACATATTCCCTGCGCAGTTTTTATATTGCGTTTTTTCAATTATTATGCTATTCTATGCATAATATTTTATAATTGGGGGATTTCGTGAGCAAGTTTACGGAAATGGGCAAAAAGCCTCGCAGATTTCGCAGATACATAGGCATTATCCTGACCTTTCTTTATATTTTGCCTATAATCATCGGCTTTTCGGTAACGCTTTATTACAAGCTGAACGACGAGATACCTCCGCGATATACCGCATTCTATCTCTTATTTGAAGTTTTGCCTTTCATTATGTGCGTTTTGCTGGCTGTAATGATCATCCTGCGCATTTTTCGGTACATAAGAGCATTATTTAAGAGAATAAGCTTTATTAAAAGCTTGAAAAGAGTATGCAAAGAGCATTCGTATAAATTAGAAATCCGCCAAAATCCATATAAATCTATTTTTTTCAGCAGCTCTAAACCTGTTATCGTAGTTACCACGAATGAGAAAATCTTTGTCGTTTACTTCTTCACCGCGCTCAGAAAGGGCAGCGCGCTGGTATTCTATGATGAGAATTTTGCCATGTTTTGGCACTATATTATGCGGCAAATGCCGCCGCTCAGAAGAAGCAGGTACTACAGCCTTGCGGACATCGCCCTTGAAAACAGCGATTTGCCGTTTGAAAAAATTCTGCTCATAAACCCCGCCCCGTTTCAAATTTACAAAGGGTCGAGCAAAGGCCATGCCATCGTGGACAACAACGAAAAAATGTTCGGCTACACCCTGTACGCGGGCAGTGGTTTTTGCAATATGATTGACAGACTGCATATCAAAGTAGAACCCATCAAGATTAAAAGGTACGGCTATCAATGAAAACGCTTTTTGTTTCCGACCTCGACGGAACCCTCTTTGACAACAGCGCCGAGTTGAGCGAACACACGGTTCAGACCATAAACCGGCTTATCGAAAGCGGTTTGCACTTTACCGTCGCCACCGCGCGCAGTCCGTGGAGCATCGTTAAAATCAAGAAACTGAACATAAACGTGCCCGCCGTTCTGCTGAACGGCGTATGTGTTTATGATGTCCGGAAAGCGGCATTTGTACATATCGAATCGTTCGGAGAAGCGCTTTTTAAAAGGTTGCTTCCGATTCTGCATGAGCACGACCTTTCCGGCTTTCTTTATTTGATCAAGGACGATACCCTCGAGGTGTTTTACGAAAACGTCCGCACGCCGCACGCACTCGCGTTTATGCGGGAGCGGCAAATCCAGTTCGGCAAGCGGTTCACCAGAGCGTATCCCTACACCGAGTACGACTTTTCCGGCATGCTGCCGGTCTATTATACGGTTTGCGACCGGCTGGAAGCGCTTGAACCCTTCTATAACCGGGTAAAAACCCTTGAAGGGCTGCGCGCTGAGTTTTACCGGGACATTTACAACAAAGACCACTTCTTTTTAGAGCTGTTGTCGGAAAAAGCGTCGAAATCGCACGCGCTGCGGTTTATAAAGCAAGCGTACGGTTTTGACCGCGTCGTCGTTTTTGGCGACAATTTAAACGATTTGCCCATGTTTTCCTGCGCCGATTACCGCGTCGCGGTCGGCAACGCGCACGAAGAAGTAAAGCGCAATGCGGACGAGGTCATAAAAAGCAACGCCGAAAACGGCGTCGCAGACTGGCTTTTGGAAAACTATAAGAGATTTACGGACGGTTAATACCCGAGAATCCAGAAACGAAACACGCCGACGCATTCGCGCAGACAGCTCGGAATCAGCGCGTACCACTTTGTTCTGCTGCCGCAGCCCGATGCTTCGTCGAATCCGACGGCTTTCGCGATGGATTCGGCCCGGAACACGTGATATTCGCTGGTGATAAACGCGACGCTGTAAGGCCTGTCAAAACGCTCGTCCAACAACTGCTTTGCGTACGCAAAGTTTTCATAGGTGTTATCAGCTTTTTCTTCGCGGACAATTTGCTCCCGCGGTATCCCGCGGCTTATCAGATACTGCTCCATCGCAAGGCTTTCGGCGACGGTCTCCCGCGGTCCCTGCCCGCCGCTCACGACGATGACCGCGGTCGGGTTCTTTTGATAATACAGGACGGCGCGGTTAAGTCTTTCTTTCAGACCGACCGAGAGTTCCTCGCCCTTTATGCTCGATCCCAGCACAATCACCGCGTCCTCGCGGTAATGAACCTGTTCGGAAGCGCCGTATATCAGCAAAAACAGAGAAAAAAACGTCACGAAAGCGACGCCGGCAAGGAACAGGATTCTGAGCCATTTCGGAATTTTCGGAACCAGCGTATTCCAAAACAAACCGCAACTTAGAAATATCGCGCCCAGCAGAAAGGTTCCGGCAATACCGATGTTCATTTTCGAAACGAAGACCGCCGCGGCCGCGTTCAGCGTCAGCAGAACGCCGACGGTTAAAAATACGGTTTTGCCGACGGCGCGCTTCTTTCTTAAAAATAGTTTTTTGCTTCTATCGCTTTTCTGTTTTTTGTCCATACCTGTTCATACCCTTAACGGTATTGAAAAAGCAAAGAGTTTTACCTCTTTGCTTTTTTTGTTATGTATTTTTTTAGTTCTTTATCTTTTTATTCGCGGCAAGCGCGCTCATAAGCTGGGCGCGGATGTCCTCGGCGCCGGTCGGTCCTGCGGGCAGGAAGATTACCTGGTTTCCGTTCTTCGCGAAGGTGTTCAGCGCGTCCAGATACTGCTCGGTCAGCAGAATGCACATGATATCCTTCTCGCTCAAGCCGCTGGATTTCAGTTCGTTGAACGACTCGCTTAAACCGTCCACAATGGCTTTGCGCTGGTTCGCGATACCGACGCCATGCAGGCGGTCTTTTTCGGCTTCCGCTTCGGCGGCGGTGACGATCTTGATCTTATCCGCGTTCGCGAGTTCCTGAGCGGCCTGTCTCTGTCTTTGCGCGGCGTTGATGGCGTTCATGGCTTCTTTGACTTCCTGCGCCGGCTCGATGGAGGTAATCAGCGTTTTGATGATGCAGTATCCGTACTCGAACATCTCGTTGGAAACCGTATCAAAGACGTCGCGCGCGATGTCGTCCTTCTTCTCATAGGACTCGTCGAGCGTGTACTTCGGCAGCGAGGAACGGATCGCGTCCTCGACGTACGAGCGGATCTGCGCAATCGGTTCGGCAAGTTTATAATACGCCTCGACAACCTTTTTGCTGTCAACCTGGAACTGTACGGCGAGGTTTAAGCGGACGAAAACGTTGTCCTTGGTTTTTGTTTCGATCTCTATGTTATTCTGTTGTATTCTGAGCGGAACGCGATAAACGATGCGGTCGATGCCGAACGGCGCGCGTATATGTAATCCCGCGGCGGCGGTACGGCGGAACTTGCCGAAACGCTCGACAATCGCAATCGTCTGCTGCTGAACGATGAACAGCGAGGAGAATAAGATAAAAACTACGACAATAGCTGCAACTGCTGCATAAATCATTGACATGGCCCTCTTTTCTTTAAAATTTTGCGGTTACAACATAATTATACTGAAAATCTCAAAAAATGCAACTAAAATATTAAAAAATCATCGTAAATTTAATTCATTTGTAAATTACTGCCAATACAACACTAAAACATGCTCAGCTGCATTTCCTCCGGTTCCGGAAAATGGTGCAGATAAGAAAAAATCTCGCCGACGTCGCTCATCACGCCGCGCACCTTGCATTCGGCGTGGAAAATCTTCATCAGTTTATCGTGGTTATCGCTCGTCACTGCATAGGCGTAACCGTATTTGCGGTGATACTGCTCTTTTAGTCCCGGAAAATGCTCGTCTAATTTTTGATAGAAATACTCGCGGTCGCCTTCGCGCAGGGTTACGCCGATGCCGAAGCACAAAATCCCTTTTACGCCCGCTTCAAAGCAGTAGTTCAGTATCCCGCGCAGGTTTTCCTCCGTGTCGTTGATAAAGGGCAGAATCGGCGAGAGCCAGACGATCGTCGGAATGCCGTTCTGGCGCAGGATTTTTAAGGTTTCGAAGCGTTCTTTCGTGGTGCAGACGTTCGGTTCGAGAATTCTGCATAAGCGTTCGTCATACGTCGTCAGCGTCATCTGCACGACGGCTTTCGCCTTCGCGTTGATGCTTTTGAGCAAATCCAAGTCGCGCAGAACCCGGTTTGACTTGGTAATCAGCGTCACGCCGAAGCCGTATTTGTCGATAATCTCAAGGCACTTTCGCGTAAGCCCTAATTTTCCCTCGCAGTGCATGTACGGGTCGCACATCGAGCCGGTGCCGATCATGCACTTTTTCCGCTTTGAACGCAAAGCCATCTCAAGGAGTTCGGGCGCGTTCTGCTTCACTTCGACATCCTCGAAGTCGTGCTTCATCTGATAGCAGGTCGAGCGGCTGTCGCAGTAAATGCAGCCGTGCGTGCACCCGCGATAAATATTCATGCCGTTTTTTGCGGAGAGAATCCCTTTCGCGTTGACAAAATGCATTTTCTCACTCCTTTTACGCATCAAAGCGGATGACTTCTGTAAGGATTATATCATATAAAACCTGACAACGGTACTTCTTATTTTAAAACAGAAAACTTTTTTCATTTAAAAAGCAAGGCGTTCGGTTTCTCCTGTCGTGATATTCCTGTCATTCAACACCCGCCCTTCAAATCCTTTCAAATTCGTATTAAATAAAAAAGCAGTTGCGAAGCAACTGCATAAACGACAGGTGGTTACACCTGTCACCAACAACGAAAATAGCAGGTGGTTTCACCTGCTATTTCTTAAACGACAGGTTTATCCTGTCGTTTTTTGGTCGGAGTGAAAGGATTTGAACCTTCGGCCTCTTGGTCCCGAACCAAGCGCTCTACCAAGCTGAGCCACACCCCGATATTCGGTTAAAAATTCAGAATAAAAAATGCGTTCTCAGTTTTTCACGCTTTGCACACCGCGTATCTCTGAAATGCACAAGCGTAATTATAATACAGCGGTGTCGGTTTTGTCAAGCCCAATTTTTTGTTTTTACGCATTCTTTTTTGCGTCCAGATACGCCTGCAGAATGATCTGCGCCGAGAGCGTGTCGATCACGTTTTTCCGCCTGCCGCTTTTATAGTCGGTGATGTTGAGATACTGCATTGCCTCGACGGTGGTAAGCCGCTCGTCAAAAAACTCAACCGCAAGCCCGGTTTTTTCTTTAATAAGCTCGGCAAAACGCTTTGTTCTTTCCGCGCGGAATGATAAAGAACCGTCCATATTCTTCGGCATGCCGATGACGATTTTCTCTCCGCCCAACTCTTTCACTTTCGCCGAAACCTTCTCGACCGCGTCGTTCATGCCGCTGACCTTGATTGTCCCCTGCGCGGTCGCAAGCGTTTCGCCAGCGTCCGAGGCCGCAAGCCCGATTCTTGCGTCGCCGAAGTCTATGCCGATAATCCTCATGTATGTTACCACCTTAATTTTATTTTACAAACCGAGGTATTTTTTGTCAATCAAAATTTATGAATAATTTATGATGTGCGGTTCATAATAAGAACGACCGATGGTCATAAGGTCGCGAATGCCGTCAGGCAGGAAGTCGAAAGTTTCTCCAACTGTCTGGAGCGTCTTTTATATAGGCGATACTGTCTGTCGGCGCGGAAGTATGATTGAGGTTAAAAATTTGATTTTTGCAGAATGACCTCGGCCCTGTTTTTAGGGTTCGATAGAGAAAGCCGGAGGAGTCGCATCTTCCGGCTTTTCTATGTTTTTCCGGTTTTTAAAAGGAATATTTCGCGTCCGTCCGCAAATAATAATGGCGACCGCAGAATTGCTTTTAAAACGATTCGGGTCTTGGCTATTTCGGTTTAAAGGAGTGCTTTTATGGGCAGAAAAAATAGAAGTTTTCGCTTTTTAAACGGACTGAACGGTGTGAACCGGTTTTACTACCCTTGCCGCTTTACGCCGCCTGAAATTGACGGAAGCAGGTATCTGGATATTACGCAGGAAATAAAAGATCCGAATTGGATGACGAGCAATCAGGATCCCAATGGAAGCTATACAGGCGTGCCGACGGATGGCAAGCATGTCCCCGTTCAGGACGCCGACGACCTGTAAAGCATTCCATGTTGTTCTCTGGTGGAACAAGTCCTCTGGTGGGACGGGTAAATAGCCAATAATGAAACCGGGACTTTTGATGGTCCCGGTTTTCATTTTTTATTTTTTCAGCGCGTTTGCAAGCGCAGGATAAATCGCTTTTGCCATCATAAAATGGCCGAGGTCGTTCGGATGGAGGATATCGACCGCGTAAAGGTCGCGCATTTCGAGCGGGAAGAAGGTTTCGCTGTCCACGAAATAAACGTTTTGATCCCCCGACGCAATCGCGTTTTCGTAGGTGGCGCGGATGACGTCCTTGCGCTTTCTGTCGTTCTCGTTTTCTTCGTAGTAATACGGATGGGTTACAAAGATGACCGGAACGTCGGGATGCGCCTTCCGCACGGTTTGAAAGAAGGGTTCGTGCGTCTGCCGCAGCGTTTCGGCCGTCGGCGAGTTGAAATCGTAATCCATGACGAACGCCGAAATCTTGCGGGTGCCGATGTATTCGGCCACCGACTGCTCGCCCATCGCGGAGCCGGAGAAACCGAGGTTCATGCAGTCGGCGTCCAAAGCGCGGCAAAGGATGTGCGAATACATATTTCCCGGCCTTGAAACGCACCCGCCCTGCGTGATGGAAGAGCCGTAGAAGCAGACAGGGTCTTTGACGGTTCTGTCCGCCGGTTTCGCGATTTTCGCGCCCGCCGGGAAACCGATCGCCATTTTTGTCAGCCCGCCGTACAAAGGCAGGTTGATCAGCACTTCTTTTTCGCCTTTGGGCAGGTTGAGCACGCCCTCGTTGTAGGTGCTGCTCTCCGCGAAGGTCTGCATCGGCGCGCCGACGTATCTGCGGTTGTTGCCGGCGCCGACCAGCATGTCCAGCCCGTATACGCCGCGGTTGGTGAAATGGTTCATGCCGGTAATGGCGCTTCTGAGCCAGATTTTAATGATGACGCTATCCGCGTCGGTGTTAAGGCGAACCTGCGCGCCGGCGGTGCAGCTTGCGAGGAAGCGGTTCTGCTCGGAATATACGTCCTTTTTGGACGCGTCAAGCCGGTAAAACTCGCCGCAGTTGTCGTCGGGATGCGTGATACCGCCGATTGCGAACAACGGACTGAGAATGTTTACGAAAATATGCTCTTTCGTTTTCTCTTCAACATATTTTCCATCGATATCCGCGACGGGAATGTAATCAAGTTTTTCCGTTTTGCCGTCAAAAACCTCTCCGAAAATACGATTGCTTTGTGTCATACCTCTAATACCTTTCATGGAATTCTGGTGTATATATTGTCTGTTCCGATAATATGCCTTTTGATTAACAAAATATCGAGCGAATCGACCGAACCGTCAAGATTTACGTCGGCGGCCGCCAGCTGAGCCGCGTTCAGGCTTACGCTGCCGATAAACGCTTTTTTGGTCAACAGGTAGTCGATGGAGCTGATCTCGGCGTCGCCGTCGATGTCGCCGAACACGACGATGCTATAGGTGTCCGCCTGTTTTCCCTGATGGAAATAGGTTATTGTGCCGCCGGTTCCGAGCATGGTGCTGCCGCCCGCGGCTAATCCGTCCGCAGTCCGGATGGTAACGGTATGCGAGAACTGCCCGGATATGGCCGAAGCCTTAATCTGCTCGCCAAGAAGCGCACAGTACTTTTCGTCGTTGTTCACGAGTACCGGCGCGTTTTTGTTTGCCCGAAGCGCCGGGACAACATTGCTTCCCTTCGGAACGCCGATCGTCATTTCGGACACGAACACGAACACGTGCGTGCCGGGCTTAATTTTCGCGCGGACAAAACGGGCGGTTACCGGCTTATCCGGCGTTAGGGTAGCCTGATTATAGGCAAACGCGCTGCGCGTGAACTCGGCGTAGCCGATGCTCTTGTAGCTGCTGCCGTTCGTTGATACGAGGAATTCGACGCTTTCCGGAAGCGTAATGCCGGAGCCGGGAAGGTGGTGCAGTTCGAGCGAGAACAGCGTCAGGATGTCGAAGGTTTTGCCCAAATCGACGTCGATATGGTAGCAGCCGTCGCTTTCGGTCTTGCTGACATGGAAGGCGACCCACTCGGTATCGTAATCAGACTTGCCGAAAACGCCGTCGGTCAGTTCGGTTCCGCTCACGCTGCCGTACCCGAGCGTCGAGTTCGTGTACGGACTGGTCGCGGTATAGGGGCAGCCGACCGAGATAATGTCGTACCCTTCGTATTTCGGCTTTTCTTCCACATAAATCAGTTCGGCGGGGTTCAGGGTTTTGGACGCGTATTTGTATGTATAGTCGTAAATCCGCCGGATTTCCGGAATATCGGATTTATACGCGGTATAGAAAACGCCGTCGACCGCTTCGTTGTAATACATTTTGATGCCCTGGTTCGCGCCCAAGGTCGTGCAGATGCTTAAATAATCCAAATATCGGTTGTAATACTCAACCGAGGTGAACATGCTGTACGCCGCCTCGATTTCGATGCCCATGCCGAGGTTTTTGGCAGTCGTGCAGGCGTTCGTTACTCTTTGCTTGGTCGCGTTTTCGTTAAACATATAGTTCGGCTGATAGCAGGCAACGTTAAAACCGTATGTCTTCCACTTGTTATAACCGGTCGCGGTATAATACGGAATCCAGATGGTTTTTAGATTACGCGAATGAACGTATTTGTTCATGTAGGTGACCAGCGTTTTTTCCTCGTCATCGGTTGAGATGAACTCCTCGAACCAGTAAAAACCGACCAGGTTCAGGTTTTGATAATTGCCGTTATTGAACCGCTGGATCTGCGTATCGACGATCCATTCTACCGCTTTCTTGCGGTCCTCGATATTGCTGAAATTCTCGGTTTTTCCGTCGCCGTCGACATCTCCGAAATCGGTCTGCGTCTGCGTGGGATACAGAATGGTCAGGAAAACGTTGGCTTTGAAGTTCGCGTACGCAGAGTCGAGTTCCGCCTTGACCTCGCCGACCGCTTGGTTGAGCGCCGGTATATTATATCCATCTAAGAAACAGTCGTCAACAAACATTTGCCAGTCGGAAAAGTTGGACGGGTTTTTGCTGTCGCGGTAAATGCTTCCGCCGCTCGGCGCGGTTGTGACGCAGGGCAGGAACAGGAAGGAATCGAAGAAAATATCCCTTACCTTTCCCTCCGTGTCGTAATACCCTACCAGCGGCTTATAGCCTTCTTTGCTGCGGTGTCCGGACGCGGGATAACTGTGATTGAATGTATATGATAAAAACAGGTTGTCTGTTCCCTCAAGCATATCCGGTGTCGCGTAACCTTCCGCGCCGGCCTTTATGCTGCCGGCGAACGCCAAACAAGGCAGTAAGAAAAGGAAGGTCAGTAAGTAAACGAACGCTCTTTTCATGGGTTTTACCATGCCTTTCTTAGGTTTCTTGAACATATATAATATAACATATTAACTTATTTATTGCAATAAGATGTAAACTGTGTTATACTCTTTTTTGATAATTGCGCTTCCAATTCCTGGAGGATCGGTTATGAGCAGTATGCTTTTTAAGTTAATCACGATCGTGGACGAGCATTTTACGCAAAAAGACAATATGTATGTCGGCGTAACCGACAACAGAATCGATTACGTCGGCGCCGAATACAAAGCCGGATACGAGCGCGAATATGACGGCGTAAGGAAATGCCTAATTCCGGGCTTTGTCAACGCGCATGCGCACTCTCCGATGGCGCTGTTGCGCGGGTACGCTGAGAATATGGCGCTTTCCGACTGGCTGTTTAAAAAGATATTCCCCTTCGAATCGACGCTTACGGAAGAGGACGTTTATTACAGCATGCTGCTCTCTTTCGCCGAGATGATTTCCTTCGGCTGCGTTTCGACCACCGATATGTATTATATGGGCGACGCGATGGCGAGCGCGGTTTTGGAAAGCGGCGTCAAGAGCAACATCAGCCTGTCGGCGACGGTCGGCAACGCCGAAGCGCTGAAAAAAGAGTACGAAGAGATGTTTGAAAAGTATAAAGACGCAAACGGCCGGCTGAAAATCGAGGTCAGCGTCCACGCGCCTTATACCTCGACCCCCGAAATTGTTCGGGATTTTTCAGAAATTGCGGTTAAATACGGCTGCAACCTGCATATACATTTGTCAGAGACTTTGCAGGAGAACATCGACTGCAAAGCGAAGTACGGCTGCACGCCGACCGAGTACTTCGAGAAAAACGGCGCCTTCCGCGTGCCGACGACCGCCGCGCACTGCGTGTATTTGGAAGACGGCGATATCGAAATCCTGAAACAGTATAACGTCACCGTCGCGACCTGCCCGACCAGCAACTTAAAGCTGGCGAGTGGCGTCTGCGACGTGCAGAAGCTGTTGGACAGCGGCGTCAACGTCGCGATCGGCACCGACAGCGTCGCCTCCAACAACAACCTTGATATGTTCGGCGAGATGAAGCTGTTCGCTTTGCTTCCGAAAGGCATTCAAAAAGACCCGACGCTGGTCACGCCGGCGCAGTGCCTGTACGCCGCGACCAGAGCGGGCGCGCTTTCGCAGGGACGCGCGGACTGCGGCGCCATCGTGGTCGGAAACCGCGCCGATTTGGCGGTAGTGGATTTGGACAAACCGCACCTGACGCCGGTGCACGACGTTTTGAACACGCTGGTTTACTCCGCGATCGGCTCCGACGTGGCGCTGACCATGGCGGACGGAAAGATATTGTACGAGAACGGAGAGTTCTACACCATCGACGTCGAGAAAGTAAAGCATTACGCAAGAAAAAGGATAAAGAAGGCATAAGGCTTTTTAAAAAAGAAGGATGTACTATGACCGACACAGTCTGGATGGATACTGAAAACGACCTGCTCTGCTGCATAGACCAGCGAAAACTGCCGAACGAAACGACAGTACTTTCCCTGTCCAAAGCAGAAGACATTTATTTTGCGATCAAAACCCTTGCGGTGCGGGGCGCGCCCGCGATCGGCATCGCCGCCGCGATCGGGTTATACGCTGTTTCCGCGCGATTCCACGAAACCGAATCAGCGGGATTTTTCTATGCGCTGAAAAAAACGGCGGACTACCTCAACGCCGCAAGACCGACCGCCGTCAACCTTTCGTGGGCGCTGTCCCGGATGGTAAAGACAGCCGAGCGGAATATAGATAAAAGCGTTTCGGAAATCAAAGCGGCGCTGAAAGCCGAAGCGCTGACCATTTACAGCGAGGACATCGCGGTTTGCCGGAAAATCGGCGAGTACGGGGTCGGTTTGATAAAAGACGGATACCGCATCCTGACGCACTGCAACGCCGGCGCGCTGGCGGCGGTACGGTACGGCACCGCGCTCGCTCCGATTTACGTCGCGAAAGAGATGGGTTTTACGCTGCACGTCTTCGCGGACGAGACCCGTCCGCTGCTGCAGGGCGCCAGACTGACCGCGTACGAACTTTGCGCAAACGGCATCGACACGACGCTGATTTGCGACAATATGGCGGCTTCCCTGATGCAGAAAGGGCAGATCGACGCCGTCTTTGTCGGTTGCGACCGGGTCGCGCTGAACGGAGACGCTGCGAACAAAATCGGAACGCTGGGCGTCGCCGTGCTGGCGAAAACCTTCGGAGTGCCGTTTTACGTCTGCGCGCCTTTCTCCACCGTCGATTTCGCCTGCCCGACCGGCGCGAACATCGTCATCGAGCAGCGCGCGCCCGAGGAGGTAACCGAACTGCATTACAAACAGCGCATGACGCACCCGAAAGTGAAGGTGTATAACCCGGCGTTCGACGTCACGCCCGCCGAATACATTACCGCGTTTGTCACCGAAAAAGGAATTTTAAAGCCCGCCGAATTACGAAACTATAAGGAGAGACACGCTTGACAGAAAACGAGATTCTAAAAGAAATCGTCGAAACCGGAAAACGCATGTACGAAAAGGGATATATTGTCTCGCACGACGGAAACATCAGCGTTCTGCTGGAGGACACGGTTTACATCACGCCCGCGAACGTGTCCAAGGGCTATATGACCGAAGACCAGATTGTCAAAATGACGCCGGACGGCAGGGTTTTGAACGGCTTAAAGCCGTCGAGCGAGTACAAACTGCATCTGGCGGTCTACAGGAGCAACAGGAACGCAAAAGCCGTCGTTCACACGCACGCGTTCTACGCGACCGCCTTCGCCTGCATGGGACTTCCGCTGAAAAGCGAAACGCTCGCCGAAGCGAAGTACCAGCTGGGCGACATTCCGGTCGCGCCCTTTGCCGAGCCGGGCACCGAGGAAGTCGCGGAAAGCGTTGCGCCTTTCTTGGGTCAGTATAACGGAGTTCTTTTGGAAAAGCACGGGCTGGTAACCTGGGGCGGCAATCTGACCGAAGCGTATTTTCGGACCGAAATGGCGGAGTTTCTTGCAAAGATAACCTATCATATCCATACCTACAAAGTCGGAAAGGATGATTCGAAAAATGGGTGAAAAACTTTTGCTTGTCGTAAATCCGCGCTCAGGACGAGAAAAAGCAAAAGTGGTACTGTTTGACTTAATAAAAATCTTTACCGAAAGCGGTAAGGAAGTAACCGTTTATCCGACTTCACATAAAGAATCTACGATTACATATATTAAGAACAACGCGCCGAAATACGACCTGATAGTCGCCTGCGGCGGCGACGGCACCTTAAACGAAACCATCAACGCGGTTATGCAGTGCGACAAAAGAGTGCCTGTCGGCTATATTCCGTTAGGTTCGACCAACGACTTCGCCGCTTCACTCGAAATCCCGACCGACTGCATACAGGCCGCGGAGAAGATTATTCATGGAACGCTCTTCCCCTATGATGTGGGCAGCATCAACGGGAAGTACTTTTCCTATATCGCCTGCGCGGGCGCTTTTGCGGAAACCTCCTATCAGACCAGCCAAAGCCTGAAAAACAAGCTCGGCCATTTCGCGTACCTGCTCAGCAGCGTCAAATCCCTTTCCACGCTGCGCAAAACCAGAATGACGGTCACGACGCCCGAGGGAACCATCACCGACGACTACCTCTTTGTCGCCTTCGCCAACTCGCGGAACGCGGCGGGCATACTCGACCTCTCCGAAGGCGAGATTGTTTTCAACGACGGGCTGTTCGAGCTGCTTCTGATCAAGATGCCGAAAGACGTAATCGACTTCAGCGCGCTGATCAAAGACCTTTTAAACGCCGATTTGAGCAACAAATATGTCTCGCTGCATAAAATCAGCGAATGCCGCATCAGTTTGGAAAAAGGGCTGGGCTGGTCGCTGGACGGCGAGGACGGCGGCATTCAGAACGAAGTTGCGTTTAAGGTTCATAAGGAAGCGATTGACATTATACTTTAATCTTCACGTTAAGTTCATATAAGTTTTTTAGTGATTTAACTATTGACTTAAATATTGCTTTTATGTATAATAGCAATGTTTTAAATGTAAAACACCGGAGGTATAAAGAGATATGAATTTGCAACGCGCGGTGAGCTTATCCCGCTTATTGTTGATTTTGCTGTGTATCGCTTTCGTAATGGTAACTGCCGTTTACGGATTCAGCATCGGAAACTATACGCAGAGAGGCGTATTTGAGGAAGGCGTTATTAAACTTGGTCTGGACCTTGCGGGCGGTTCGTCCCTGACCTACCAGGCCCAAACAACCGATACCGGCGAAACTTTAGCTTCCGGCATAGCATCATCGATTCAGGTCATGCGTCAGAGATGCGACAGCTACGGGCTTACCGAAGCGAACGTTTACAGTGTCGGCGACGATAAGATCACCGTCGAAATCCCCAGCGTAACCAATCCCGAGGAAGCCGCGAAGATGCTGATGGCAACCGCGAAGCTGACCTTTAAGGATAAGGACGGCAATATCGTGCTCGAAGGAAGCGACGTTGCCAGCGCCAAATACAGCTACGGCGTCGTTGACGAGACCAATATCGCGCAGCACTTTGTCACGCTGGACTTAAACGACGAAGGGGCTAAGAAGTTCCAGGAAGCCACGCGGAAAGCCGCGCAGAACGAGGACCCCATTTACATCTACATGGACGATCAGCTCCTCTCCAGCCCGACTGTCAGCTCGAAATATAAAGACATCGGCATCGAGGGCGGAAGCGCCATTATCACCGGCAACTTTACGGAAGAATCCGCAAAATCTTTGGCGGGACAAATCAACGCCGGCGCGTTAAGATACACCTTTATCAATATCGACCAGCGCACCATCGGCGCGACGCTCGGCGAAAGGTCGCTCCAGCTGGCTATTCAGGCAGGAATTATCACGTTTATCCTCATTATCATATACATGATTGTTATTTACAGAGTACCCGGCGTAGTCGCTGCGGTCTCGCTGATTGGGTACCTGGCGATATTCTTCCACTGCCTTGTCTGGTTCAAGGTCAACCTTACCCTGCCGGGTATCGCGGGTATGATTTTGTCGATCGGTATGTGCGTTGACGGAAATATCGTCGTATTCGAGCGCATCAAGGACGAGCTCCGCTTGGGCAAGGGCGTCAAGGCCGCGATTATATCAGGACATAAACGCGCGATTCCGGCGGTCGTTGACTCCAACCTGACGCAGATTATCGCTTCCCTTGTTCTTATCTGGCTGGGCTCCGGTACGATTTTGGGCTTCGCATATACGCTTTTAATCGGTAGCGCTACCGCAATGTTCACCGTACTGCTGCTTTCGAAGTGGCTGCTGAATTTAGGCTTCGAAATCGGACTGACGCAGCTGTGGATGTACGGCGGCAAAAAAGCCGAAAACGCTACTACTGCTGCTGCTGAAAACAACGGCAAAAAGTTCAATTTCCATTTCATCAAGAATAAAAAAGTTTCCTATTCGATTCTTGTTGCCATCATCATTCTCGGCATCGCGTCCTTCTTTATTAGGAGCTTTGTCATCGACTATGATTTCTCGGGCGGCAGCGAGCTGCAGGTCAACCTGGGTACGGAAGTAACCGACGAGATATGCAAAAAAATCAACGGCGTTATTGCCGACAGCATCGGACCCGAGTATGTTTCGTCCACGTTGCCTTCGACAGCGGACAGCAACGTCGTGATTATCAGAACCGGCACAAACCCGCTGACGCTGGACCAGCAGACCACGCTCAAGAACGCGCTGAAGGAAGCTTTCCCGAATATCAATTACGACCATCTGCAGTTCAACGTGATATCGCCCATCGTCGGCGAGGATTTAAAGCAGGCGGCAATTTTATCCGTTCTGGTTGCGCTCGGTCTTATGATTTTATATATCTGGTACAGATTTAAGCTTGCTTCCGGCATTTCGTGCGTATTGTGCCTGCTTCACGATTTGTTTGTCATGATCACGTTCTATTCGCTGCTTCAGATTCCGGTCAATATCACCATCATCGCGACGCTGCTGACGATCATCGGTTACTCCGTAAACGCGACGATCATTATATTCGACCGTATCCGCGAGAACGAAAAACTAATGGGCGAAGGCATGAGTTTTCCTGAGGTTGTCAACCTGAGCATTCATCAGACGCTTACCCGTAACATCAGCACGACGATCGTAGTGCTGATTACTGCGGTTACCGTTTACATCTTCGGCGTCGATTCTATCCGAAACTTCGCGCTGCCGCTGATCGTCGGTGTTATCGCCGGCTTGTTCTCGTCCGTATTCCTCTCAGGCGTTCTCTGGGTAGAGGGCACCAAGATTTTCAAGACAAAATCAAAAGACGGAAAGAAAGTAAAAGCAGCGAAAAAAGCGAAAGCTGTAAAAGCGTCCAAATAAAAATCATACGAAAAGGGCTGATTCAACAGCCCTTTTTTGGTAAAATAAAGTATGTTGTTCCGATATGAAACTGTTTTAGGAGTTATTGGGAGAAATCTATGTACGACATTAAAAAAATACGGAATTTTTCGATTATAGCGCATATAGACCACGGCAAGAGCACGCTCGCGGACCGGCTTTTGGAGTTCACGCACGCGGTTTCGGAGCGCGAAGTCGTCGACCAGATGCTGGACAGCATGGAGCTGGAGCGCGAGCGCGGCATAACGATTAAAGCGCGAGCCGTTCGGTTTGATTACAAAGCGGACGACGGAGAAATCTATACTTTCAACCTGATCGACACGCCGGGGCATGTCGATTTCGGCTACGAAGTGTCCCGCTCGCTCAAAGCCTGCGAAGGCGCGCTTTTGGTCGTGGACGCGACGCAGGGCATTCAGGCGCAGACGCTCGCGAACGCGTATTTGGCGGTGGATAACGATCTTGAGATTGTGCCGGTCATCAACAAAATCGACCTCGCGAGCGCGGACGTTGAAATGACCAAGCGCGAAATCGAGGACATCATCGGCATCCCCGCCGAGGACGCGCCCTGCATTTCCGCGAAGCTCGGCACCAACATCAAGGACGTGCTGGAAAAGGTCGTAAAGGATATCCCCTGCCCCAAAGGCGACCCGTCCGCGCCCCTGAAAGCGCTGATTTTTGACAGCTTTTACGACGCCTACAAAGGTGTTATCGTATATATCCGCGTTTTCGACGGCACCATCGCCGTCGGCGACAAAATCAGAATGATGAACTCGGGCGCCGAATACGAGGTCGTGGAAGTCGGCACGCTCTCCGCCTTTCATCTAAACCCGTGCGCCGCGCTGCGCGCCGGCGAGGTCGGGTATTTTACGGCGAGCATTAAGAATATTCAGGAAACCGAAGTGGGCGACACGGTCACCCACGCGGACAGACCGACGGAGAAGCCGATGCCCGGTTTTAAAAAGGCGATCCCGATGGTTTTTGCGGGAATCTACCCCGCCGACGGCGCGCGGTACGAGGATTTGAAGGACGCGCTTGAAAAGCTAAGGCTCAACGACGCGTCGCTCGTGTTTGAGCCGGAGACCTCGGCGGCGCTCGGTTTCGGCTTCCGCTGCGGCTTTTTGGGACTGTTGCACATGGAAGTCATCGAGGAGCGGCTGGAGCGAGAGTTTGACCTCGACCTGATTACGACCGCGCCGAGTGTTATCTACGAGCTGAAGCTGGTCAACGGCAGCGTCGTGCGGATCGACAACCCCTCGAACTACCCGAAGCCGGAGGAGATCGAAACAGCGTTCGAGCCGATCGTAAAGGCTTCCATCATTACGCCCGCCGAATACGTCGGCTCGATTATGGAGCTGTGTCAGGACCGGCGCGGCACCTTTAAGGATATGAAGTACATCGACGCGAACCGGACCGAACTGCATTACGAACTGCCGCTCAACGAAATTATCTACGACTTTTTCGACGCGCTCAAGTCCCGCAGCAAGGGATACGCTTCGCTGGATTACGAAATCATCGGCTATAAGCCCTCGAAGCTGGTCAAGCTGGACATCCTTTTGAACGGCGACATCGTGGACGCGCTGTCCTTTATCGTGCACGCCGACAAGGCTTATCCGAGAGCAAGAAGAATCGTCGAGAAACTGAAAGACAACATTCCGCGCCAGCTGTTCGAGATACCGGTTCAGGCGGCCATCGGCGGAAAAATCATCGCGCGCGAGACCGTAAAGGCGCTGCGCAAGGACGTGCTCGCGAAGTGCTACGGCGGCGATATTACCAGAAAGAAGAAACTGTTGGAGAAGCAGAAGGAAGGCAAAAAGCGCATGCGCACCTTCGGTACGGTGCAGGTGCCGCCGGAAGCCTTTATGGCGGTGCTCAAACTGGATGACGAATCATAGTAATATGCCGGACGAACTTTCCATCTATGTGCATATCCCCTTCTGCGCGCGCAAATGCAATTACTGCGCGTTTTACTCGCTGCCGGGCTGCGGCGAGCAAATCAAGCGGGATTATGCGGACGCTTTGATCCGGCAGATCAACGCGTTTCAAACCGACAAAACCGTCCGCACGGTCTATTTCGGCGGCGGAACGCCCCCTGTGCTCGGCGCGCAAAGGCTTCTATCGGTCTTTGAAACCATAAAAAACAACTTCTTGCTCTCTGCTGACTGCGAGATTACGGTCGAGGTCAATCCCGGCAGCGTAAAACCGGACGAGCTAACTTTGCTCAGAGAGGCCGGCTTTAACCGGCTGTCCGTCGGCATGCAGTCCGCCGTCGACAGCGAACTAAAAATCCTTGGCCGGCAATATACGCGCGCGCATTTTCAAACCATAATGGAAAGCGCGCAATCCGCCGGTTTCGAGAACAGGAGCGTAGACGTCATGTTCGGCATCCCCGGACAGACAAAAGAGAGCCTTCAAGAATCCCTGCGGTTCGCGCTGGGTTTGGGCGCCGCGCATATTTCGATTTACAACCTCACCATCGAGGAGGGCACGCCGTTCTTTCGGCAAAAGGACGTTCTCGGCCTGCCGGACGAAGAAACCGAAAGCGAAATGTACGATTTGATTTGCGAGACGATGCAAAAAGCCGGTTTTCATCACTACGAAATCTCCAACTTCGCGCTTTCCGGGTTTGAATCCAAACACAACCTGCATTACTGGGCGTGCGGACGCTACGCGGGCTTCGGCGCGGCCGCGCACTCCTATTATAACGGTAAACGGTTCTCGAACGTCAGCGACGTAGAAAAATACATCGCGCTGGCAGGCGACGATTATTATGCCCCGACCGATTATGAAAAGCAGCCCTTTCTGACCGAAGACGACCAAAAGGAAGAGTATATTCTGCTCGGGCTTCGTACGAGCAAAGGCATAAAAGCCGACAAAACGCTGCTGGACAAATGCAAAAAATACGTCGAGCACGGATACGCGCAGGTCAGAAACGGTTACCTTTCGCTGACCGACAAAGGTTACAGAATCTCGAACTACATCATCTCCGAACTGATATAAAACCGACAAAAACCGGATGAAATTCGCTTTTTTCGGTGTTAGAATGGTAGCGTGAAAAAAGCAAGCATGGAAAAGATCAAGAAAATTATAAAAAAACTCTGGGACTTCACCTTTAAAACCGAAAAAGGGCTGTACCTTGTTTTCGGCGGGCTGACGACGCTGGTATCCATTGTGACCTTCTGGATTTGCTTTACGATTCTCGGCGAAAACAGCCAGGAAATCTCAACGGTTATCAAGAACGCCGCCGGAATTCTTTTCGCCTACTTTACCAACCGGAAGTATGTTTTCAAAAGCGAAAACAATACCGCCGCGGCGAAAACGCTGGAAGCGCTGCAGTTCTTCGCGACACGAATCGCGACGCTGTTTATCGACATGCTTCTTCTGAGCATACTCAAAGACAGGCTGGGCATCAGCGAATACATCGGCACCGTCATCACAACCGTCGTTGTTATTGTTCTGAACTATATCGCCAGCAAGCTGTATATCTTCAAGCGAAAGGACTGATAACAAAACCGTTTTGAAAAAGACATCGAATAAACGCAAACCGCCTTTGAACAAGGCGGTTTTTTCATCCCCGGAAACGCTGCAAAACAAGCTGGACGAGTATTTCGGCAGCTACCTGGCGGAAAAGGGCGAGATTGCGGACATCGAATCGCTTGCCGACTTTTTAGGCATTACGCGCGAGGAGCTGATGGCGCTGATGAGCGACGAAAAGTTCGGCCCTTCTCTGCGCATCGCGCGCAACCGGATCGCGAAAATCAAAAAGCAGCTCGCTTTCAGCGGAAAGCTGCAAGCGACCGTGCTTGCTTTTGATTTTAAAAACAACCACGGCTACAAGGACAAACCGGAGGAAAGCGAAATCGAAAGCGAACCTGTGATTTTCAAGGGAAAGACCGAAAGCTGGGCGAAGTGATGCGGGAAATCATCCTCACCCCGAACGAAAAACAGGTCCGGTTCTTTGAATCCACAGCGAAATATACCGCTTACGGCGGCGCCAGGGGCGGCGGCAAAAGCTGGGCGATGCGAACCAAGCTGGTTTTGCTTGCATTGAACTATAAGGGCATCCAGATCCTGCTTTTGCGCCGCACCCTCGGCGAACTGCGCGAGAACCACCTGTTTCCCCTGCTGAAAATGCTCAAAGGCATCGCGACCTATGTCTCGACCGACAAGGAGTTCCGCTTCCCGAACGGCTCGCGCATCAAACTGGGCTACTGCGACAACGAAAACGACGTTCTGCAGTACCAGGGGCAGGCGTACGAGGTCATCGGCATGGAGGAAGCGACGCATTTTACGGAAAGGCAGTTCCTCGCTTTGACCGAATGCAACCGCATTTCGGGGAACATGGAGGACAAAACCTTCAAACCTCGGATGTATTTTACCTGCAACCCCGGCGGCGTCGGACACGACTGGGTTAAACGTCTTTTTATCGACCGGAACTACCGTCCCAACGAAAATCCGGAGGATTACTGCTTTATCAAAAGTCTGGTTTTTGACAACCATTTTCTGATGAAGCACAATCCCGAATACGTTCAGACCCTTATGGCGCTGCCCGAGCAGCGGCGGAAAGCGATGCTGTACGGCGACTGGAACGCGTTTGAGGGCGCTTTCTTCCCGGAGTTCGATTACGAGAAGCATACCTGCGAGCCTTTTCCGCTGGACAAAAACTGGATAAAGTTCCGCGCGCTTGACTACGGACTTGATATGACCTGCTGTTTATGGCTGGCTCTGCCCGGCGACGGCAGGTTAATTGCTTATCGGGAGCTGTACGAGAGCGGGCTGATTATCTCCGAAGCGGCGAAGAAGATTCTTGACCTGACGCCCAAAAACGAAGTCATCCGCTATACGACGGCCTCGCCCGACTTGTGGAACCGCCGTCAGGACAGCGGAAAAAGCGGTTTCGACATCATGACCGCCTGCGGGCTGAAGTTCCTGCAGAAAGCCAACAACGCCCGGATTACCGGCTGGCGGGTAATGCGGGAATATCTCAGGGGCTCCCTGCCGGACGGCACACCGAAGCTGACCATTTTTAGAAACTGCAAAAATTTAATCCGCTGTCTGCCGCTTCTCCGATTCGACGAGTACGTCAAGGAGGACGCCGCGGACACGCCGCACGAAATCACCCACGCGCCCGAGGCCTTGCGATACGCGATCATGTCGCGCGAGCCGGCGTATCCGAAGCCTGCCCCTCCGTTTACAGGCAGCGTCTATACTTTTGACAAACCGAAAAAGGAGGAGGACGACTACGAGGACTACATTGAATACTGACGCGAAATAACAAAAAAAAGAAGGTGATTGAATTCTTGAAATTTAAAAAAGAAAAGCATACCGAAGAATGGGAGTTGTACGAAAAAGGCAAGGAATACAACTACTCCATCAACCTCTATGACACCGTCAACACCAACGAGCGCTTCTACCGCGGCGACCAGTGGGATTCGATCGACGCGAAGGGACTGCCCACGCCGGTTTTCAATATCTTCAAACGCATTATTAACTACTTTACCTCTACGATTATGCAGAGCGCGGTTACGATGCGTTTTTCTTTTGTCTCCCCGTACGGGGCGGGCACCGGCATCAGCGAGGAGGAAGCGAACAACATCTGCGATACCATCAACAGCATCGTCGATCTGCGGTGCGAAAAGATCAAGTTCGACCGCCTGCTTGCCGATTCGCTGACCGAAGCCGCAATTACCGGCGACGCGGTCTGCTATACCTACTGGGATCCGTCGATCAAGACCGGCCAGCCGTTCAGCGGCGATTTCGTCAGCGTTTTGGTGGACAACACGAACGTGTTCTTCGGCGACCCGAACTCGCGGGATGTCGAGAAGCAGCCCTATATTCTCATTGCGCAGCGCGAAACGGTTTCTTCCCTGAAAGAACAGGCAAGGCGCAACGGCATCCCCGAGCACGTCATCGACAAAATCACGCCGGACGACGACACCCTGACGCAGTCCGGCGACATGGCGCGGAAGGAGCTGGAGAACACCAAGTGCATCTCGCTCATCAAGCTCTGGCGGGGCGAAAACGGGAAAATCCACTACCGCAAATCGGTTCGGAACGCCATTATCACCAACACCGTCGATACCGGGCTGAACCGCTACCCCATCGCGCTCTTCAACTGGTCGCCGATTAAGAACTCCTGGCACGGGCAGGCGGTCGCCACCGGCATGATCGACAACCAGATTTTCATCAACAAGGCGTTCGCCATGGTGATGAAGCACATGATGGACACCGCCTTTTCCAAGGTTGTTTACGATTCCACCATCATCGACAACTGGTCGAACAAGGTCGGCGAAGCCATCGCGGTCAACGGTCCGGTCGAAAACGTAGCGAAGGTCCTAAGCGCCGGGCAGATGCAGTCGGGCATGCTGGACGTCATCAATCTTGCCATCGCGCACACGAAGGAGTTTTTGGGCGCCACCGACACCGCGCTGGGAAACGTCAAGCCGACGAACACCTCGGCGATTATCGCGCTGCAGCAGGCGTCGAACATCCCGCTCGAGAACATACGGCGCGCTTTTTATCAGTATATCGAGGACATCGGGCTGATCTGGCTGGACTTTATGTTCACCTATTACGACGAAAAGCGCCTGGTCTGCGTCCGCAACGGAAAGAAGAATACCTTCGTGCGGTTTGACGTCAAAAAGTACAACAACATTCTTTTCGGCTGCCGCGTGGACGTCGGCGCGACCAGCTATTGGTCGGAGATAGCTTCGATCAACACGCTGGACAACCTGCTAAACAAGGGACTGATTACCCTCAAACAGTACCTCGAGCGCCTGCCGGACAACATCATCCCGCGCAAAAAGGAACTCATTGAGGAATATATGAATATGACGAAAGGATTGGAAAATGAAGCAGAAAATGACGAACCAACAGATTCTTGACGCAATTTTTGACCTTGCGGACGAGAAAAACATGACGGTGGACGAGCTTCTGGCGCAGCTTCAGGCGGATTTCGAATCGGGTTTGAGCAAGAGCCGCGAAGGCCTGCCCGAAGAAATCATCGCCGAGCTTGAAAACGCAAGGAAGCTGAGGAAGGAAAGCCGCATCGCGAAAAGACAGTCCGAGCAGAACGAGCAGATCCGCAGAGAAGCGAAGCGTTTTCGGGAAGTGTTCCCGGACGTAAGCCCGCAGGATATTCCCGATTCGGTCTGGGACGCGGTCGCGGAAGGCATTCCGCTTCTGTACGCGTACGCGCTTTACAAGATTACCGAGAAGCTGAACAGCGATTACGCGGGAAAGGTCAACGATGAGAACTCCGCCCGCGCCGCGGTGAAATTCGGCGACGGCGAAACCGAGCCTTCCTTCACCAAAGAACAGGTCGAGGCGATGAGCCCGAAGGAAATCGCGAAGAACTACAAAGGCATTCTCAAATCCTTCTCAAAATGGAAGTATTAATCGAAATAAAAAATCTAAAAGAAAGGAAACGTTATGGCAAACTACAACAGCATTGAAAAAATCATCAGCGCGGAGATTCTCCGCACCAACGAGGACAACCTGCTCGCAAACCGAATTTGCAACACGTCTTTTGTCGGCGACATCAAGAACAAAGGCGACTCGGTCACCTTTGTCGGACTCTCCGACCCGACGGTTTACGACTACACCGGCACGCTTACGTACGAGGACATCGACGACTACGCGACGGTGCTGTACGTAAACCAGGACAAGGCTTTCTCGTTTAAAATCAAGGACATCGAGGAGCTGCGCTCGTCCATCGGGCTTGCGGATTCGCAGACCAAGCGCGCGTCCTACCTTTTGAAAAACGAGGTGGATTCGTATGTGTTCGGGCTTTATCCGGACGCCGGCTACACCTTCTCGCCGGTAACGGTAACGCCCGCGAACGTGCTCCAGACCATCGCGGAAATCAAGCAGAAGCTCGAGGAAGCAAATGTTCCGGACGGCAGGACCTGGATGGTAGTTCCGCCGTTTGTCAAAACAAAACTGATGCTTGCCGGCATCAAGTTCCAGATCAACAACGGCATCAACGGAACCGGCTCCGTCGGCTTCACGAACGAGCTGGGCTGCGACATCTTTGTTTCCAACCAGCTGCACAAGAGCGCCGACAATAAAGTTTACATGCTCGCCGGCTCTTACTCCGCGATCGCCTACGCCGAACAGGTGCTGGAAGTACAGGTCATCGACCGCATGGAGAACTCCTTCGACAAAGCGGTCAGAGGCAGGCTGGTATTCGGCGCGAAGGTTATCAAGCCCAACGAGCTGGTATGCTGCCCGGTCATCGACGGCGGCAACAGCATCGGCTAAAAAATAGATTGACAAAAGGAGAAAAACTATGGCAGTAGCTTTGCAAGACACAATCATAACCAAAATTTTCAACGCCGTGGATCTGAACTATTCAACGGCGGCTTCATCGACAAGCTCAGAGACCTTCACTTTTTCGCTGAACAACTCAAACGACGACATTCTGCTCGTCATCGACGCTTCAAAAGCCGTTCCGGCTACTTATACCGTCACCTTCAACAAGGGCGATTACCCGACTGCGAAAACGCCCGGCCCGGTAACGGTTTACGACGGTTTCATCAGCGTCATAGCCATCGAAAGCGCTATGATTGAGAAAAAGAACGCGACCGCCTCGATTACCGTTACATCCTCCATCTCCAACATCGGCGCCTCGGGCATCCGAATCGCTGTGATTAAGAAGCGTTTTGTCACCAACAACTGATACTTGTTTAAGCAAAGCCGGAGCTTTCAGCTCCGGCTTTTTGAAAGGAGTTTTTAAATTGACCGGCAACGACGTATTCAACACGGCGCTCGACCTTTGCGCGCTGCGGAACGCAAACGGAAGCATCCCCGCCGACTGCGAGGATTTAAGACAGCGCGCGGTTGGGCTTTTAAACCTTCTCATCGCGGAAAACGCGTATCTGGATTCTCTGATTAAAAAGCAGAACATCGTGATTTCGATCATCGCCTCGCTTTCGGACCCGATCGAGCTTTCCCCGATTCTGATCTCCGTTGTGCTGCCCTACGGGCTTGCGTGGCTGCTGATTCAGAACGAGGACGCAAACACGGCGGCGTTTTTCAAGGCGAAATACGAAAGCGAGCGCGTGCGCATCCAAAGCCAGCTGAAAGGTGTTATCAAAGATATAACGGAGGTGTACTGATGGCGCGCCTGGTCACGTACGCAAGCACCTGCAAGAAGTTCGGCGGGCTTGACCAATCCTGCAGGATGAGCGACAACATGGCGTTATCGCCGGATATGGCGAACTTCCGGGTTACCGACAATTACTCGCTGAAGAAACGGGGCGGCATCCGAAAAATCTGCACGGCTTCCGCCCCCATCGACGGGCTGTGGGCCGGATACATCGGCGGCGTCTTTTTTTTGCTTTATGTTTCGGGCGGAGATTTATATAAGTACGACAGCGTCACCAAGTCGGGAGTTCCGATCGGCTTTGTGGACTACGGCAGAGCGGCGATGTTTGAGTTCGACGGCAAAGTGTATATTCTCAACGGCAACCGGTATTCGCGCTTCGACGGGCTGAGCGTCACGACGGTCGAAGGGTACGTCCCGCTTATCTACATCAACTGCACGCCCGCTGGCGCCGGAATCGCTTATGAAAAGCCCAATCTGCTCACCCCGAAGCGAAGGCAGCGGTTCTCCGCGGACGGCGTATCCGACGATTACGTCCTGGCGGAAAAAAACATCAGCCTGATTCACTACGTCACGGTAAACGGCGCTCCTTACTCGAACTTTACCTACAACACCACAACGGGCGTCGTGCATTTCTATACGACGCCGCCTGCGGGAATCAACAACATCGAGATTTGCTACTCAAAAAACAATCTCGACCGGACGAGGATTACGAAAAACCGCTACGCGATGCTGTTCGGCGGAAACGTCGATACGCGGCTGTTTTTGTGGGGGCATCCGAACTACCCCAACTACCGGTTTCATTCCGAGCTTGCGGACGGCGTGCCGAGCGTCGAGTATTTCCCGGAAAACAACTTTACGGTCATCGGGAATACCGAAATCACGGACATCATCTCGCAGTATGACAGGCAGCTGATCTTCACAAAAGACAAAGCGTTTTACTCCTACTGCGAGCTGAGACAGGATTTGATGGGCAACTATTACTCCTCCTTCCCCGTTTACAACCTGAACAGCGAAAAAGGCAATCTGATAAAAGGCTCGTCCTGCGTCATCAACAACGAGCCGGTAACCTTCTGCAGCGACGGGCTGAACCGCTGGTGTTCGACAACGGTGGAAAACGAGAAAAACGCCGTATGCTTCTCGGCGCCCATTGCCGAAGCGGTCGCGGGCATCGTCCGGTCAAACAATTTTTCGGATTTGCGGCTTTTTGACTTCCAGAACAACAGCGAGCTGATCTTCTATCACAACGGCAAAGCCTATATTTACAATTATAAGCTGGGCGTTTGGTATCTGTTCAAGGATATGTTCTGCGACTTCTTCTGCGTGGTGTCCGGCGAGCTGTGTTTCTCCTTCGGCAACAACATTTACAAGCTCGACGAATCGCAGACCGACGACGAGGACGGGGCCGTCACCGCTTACTGGAAAAGCCCGTTTGTTTCAGCGGGCGAGAGCGGCAGGCGGAAGGACGTCACCGAGCTTTCGCTTACCGTCGGCACGAAGTCTTCCACCATGCTCGACGTTGCGCTCAACAGCGACATAATGCCCGAGAACGCGTTTACGCAAACCTTTGTCATTGAAAACGCCGCCGGAATCAAGACAAGCTGTCTGAGCATGCGGCCGAATCTGCGCAGGGTTTCCAAGGTTCAAATCCACCTGCGCGCGACCGGAAGGAATACCGACGCCGAGATTTTTGAGATTACCCTGACATCAAAACCGAAAGGAAGTTATGCGAGATATGGATTATAAAGAGCTGATAGAGCTGACCAAAAAGGCGCTCGAAAGCTATTCTCAGGCGGATGAAGAACTGGAAGCGTTATACAGGCAGGCAAAAGAGCGGAACCAAAAAAGCTATGAGCTTTCCAAACAGCAGCTTGCCGAGCAGTATTACGAGAACAGAAATCAGGCCGCCGCGAAAGCGCAGCTTGACGCAAAGAATATGCATGAGTTTCTTGCCGCAAGAGGTCTGGCGTCGTCGGGCGAGAGCGTGCAGGCGAAGATTGATTCCAACATGGCCTTGAACAATACGCTCGCCAGCCTTGCCAAAGAAAATATGAGAGCGCTTACGGAGCTTGAAAAGGCAAAGCTCGAAAAAGAAAACGAGCTTGATTTGTCGCTTGCCGAGAAGAAGCTCGCGCTGAACCGGCAGAAAGACGCGCTCGCCGACCAAATCGAGCAGTATAAAAAGGCCTTGGAAAACAGCGCAAAACAAGGCGGCTCCGCAGACGGCGGCAAAAAAGGCGGGTCTGCCAACGACGATGCGAAGGATAACGATAAACCTTCCGAAAAACCTTTTGTTCCGTCAACTTCCGCGAAGGACGTCGCGAAAAACCTGGTCGAAACCTACGGAAGCGGCGGAAAAATTACCACCGACCTGCAAAAAAGCAAAATTAAAAAGTATCTCGAAACGATTGCGCAGAACGACGACATCGACGAGGACTATATTAAAAACATTATCTTCAACCTGAAATCCTACGGCTACACGGATCTCTCGGACGCTTACGCCGATTCGGTCATCGCGGCGGAAGAAGCGGCGAACTACTACAACAAGCTCTACCGCGAGCTGTACGAATTCTTTATCCGCGGCAACAGAACCGCGGAGAAAGCGGACGAAATGGCAAAAAGCAAGGCGAGGTCCTTGATGCTCGATTACATTTACGAGCGCAGCAGAACCCTCGCCGCTTTCGAGAACACCGCAAAGCTGGCGGGCATTACGCAGAAAGAGCTGGACGAATATTATCAAAAGCTCGACAATATAATGGATAGTAGCAAAAAGGTACTCGGTTCGAGAATCAAGTAAAAAAGCCATACTTCCAGCGGCGGTATGGCTGTTTTTTGAAAAAAGCGCTGGAGAAAGGGATTGTTATGGATTTAAGCAATTACTTATCCGCTGAACTGTCGATACTCATACCTGTTTTATACGCAATCGGAATTTTCATTAAATTCTCCTCCATCAAAGACTGGAAGATTCCGTTTATTCTCGGCGTCGCGGGCATCGTGCTGTCCTTCGCCTACCTGATTTCCAAGCAGTGGCCCGCAAACGGCGAGCAATGGTTCGGTCTTGTTTTCTCAAGCATCACGCAGGGCATTTTAGCGGCGGCGTCAAGCGTTTACGCAAACAACCTTTACAAACAGTACACGAAACGGAACGAAAACTCCGAAGGCAAAACGGAAGAATAAGGAGTTTTTCAGGACGTTTTATGAACCGGATTAAGAAGTATATCTGCTCGCTCGCAGAATACTTGTACGCGTGCTTTTTTGACTTGTAATTCGTATGGATTACGGTTTTCTCTGCGAGCTTGCGGCAGTGGCGCTCTCCTCCGCCGGCGTTATCGGAACCGTGACAGCCGGCGTGCTGTCGGCCGTATTGAAACAGACGAAATCGGTCGCGGAAAAGCGGCGCGAAGAGCGGATACGGCTCGAGCTGCAGCGCCTGGAGGGTGAAGAAAAACTGTCGCAGCTGATACTACTGCTGATTAAGTTCTCAAAAGGTCTTTGCGAGATGGAAGAGCTTGACAACGCTGAAAAGAATTACATAGCCTACCTTGAAAAAGCAAGAAAAAGCAAAAACGAGATTTTATCCGAACATATCGTGAAATAAACAGGTTGCAGCGGCGCGGTCAATCGACTGCGCCGCTGTTTTTTCGTTTAGCTGCCGTACTTGATTCGAGATTTTGCAAAAAAAAGCAGACAGTATTCGCTGTCTGCATAAAAAAATATATTTGGAAAGGTTTGTACGCTATACGATATTTACGCCGGCGCTTGCGGTTCCGGTGATGGTTACGGCTACCGCGGGCGCTCCGGTTACGCTTGCGAAGAATATCAGCATCAGCCTTGTTCCGCGCGCGACTTTTACGCTGAGATGACGCTCGGCCCCGGTGAAAGTGCTGTTGACCGGAACGTTCCCCGTCAGCGTCGGCGTGAGGTTTACTCTCGTGCCCTCCAGCGGACGGAACACATTGCTGTTCTGCTCCGCGTAATAAAGCTGCGCCGAAATCTGAATTACGCTCGCGCCGAGCGTGACCGGAACCGTGTTCGTAAAGTGCGCGCGGATCGCGGTAATGACTCCGTTTCGCGGCATGACAAACGCCATATTGCCTGCCGACAGAATCAACTCTCCGCCCGCGGCGATGGTGATTCCGTTCTGCGTTTCGCCAAATCCGATCGCGGAAACAAATCCGGTCGCCGGAAGCGCGGTTGTCAGCGTCGTGAGCGCGAGCGGCGTCGTTCCCGATGCGTACGGGATAATCGCGCCGTCAGGTTTTATCAGCGGTTTCGGAGGACAGGGCTTGGGTTTCGGCTTCGGTTTGGGACAGGGTCTCGGCCTCGGCCGCGGACACGGATAGGAAGGAAACCAATAACCCCATTGCGGCATGGGCGGCTGGAACCATGACTGTGTATCCCATTCCCACCGCTCATCATACTCGTCATATTCCGAGCCGTCTCTTATATAGAGTTCCTCGGCTTCTATATCTTCCCCGTTGTCCTCGAACGCCCCGAAATTCTCACGGTGGTAATATCTCATATATGACCTCCTTCAGCATACATGTTCTATAAACATTATATGCTTTCAGGAGGCAAACTGCTTAAATCGCGATCCTTAAATATCCTTAACCCAGAGTCCGTGCAGATTGCAGTACTCGAATACGGCAACCGGCTTGTCGTCTACAACTTTGAATACGGCTTCGGGCGCCTCGCCGGGCTTCAGGCTCTTGCGCTGGCCGCCCTTTTCGGTCTGGAGATAAATCCACTGTATGTAATGCTCTTCTGCCATGGGATGCGGAATCTCGCCGACCTTCACTTTAACGGTGTCGCCCTCAATCTCAACATAGGGTACGTGCTTCTCTTTGCTTGCGTCGACTGTGTTCGGCTCAAGCAGCGTCATTTTGTCGCCGCAGCATACCGGCGTTACGCCGGAAAACTCAATTACGCCTACAAGATTACCGCAATGCTTGCATAGATAGAACTTGTTTCTCATGATCATACACTTCTCCTTTATGAAAAAATCTTTAAACCTATATTAACAGCAACCATTGTTATTAATCGGTGACTAAGTCACAAAACTTCGCCCTTTACTGTGACAAAATCACTGAAAAACGCATAAAAACGGGTATAATAAAGGCGTAAATATAAAAAAAGTAAGTTTTTTTTAGTTTTTTTATAGCTCTGAAGAAAGGAAGACTAAAGATGCCAGTTTTAACGATTACGAAAGATAATTTCGAGAAAGAGGTTCTGCAGTCCGACAAGCCGGTGCTGCTTGATTTCTGGGCGACGTGGTGCGGTCCGTGCAAAATGATTGCGCCGATTATCGACGAAATTGCGGAGGAAGTCACCGACAAAAAAGTGGGCAAGGTAAACGTCGACGAAGAGCCGGAGCTTGTAAGAACGTTTAATATTATGAACATCCCCACGCTGATCGTGATAAAGGACGGAAAAGTCGCCAACTCCGTAGTCGGCTTCCGGTCGAAAGAAGTTATTCTGAAATTGCTGGACGTATAAGAAAAAGAGCCGAAAGGCTCTTTTTTTACGCTCTTGCAAACACATAACGGCACGGTTTCCGCCCTGCCGTAAGAAACGCCGGACTTCCATACGATAAAGCGTATTTTTTGCTTTTAATAATGCCGTCAGGTCTATTTCGCTCTTTACGCGCATATGTTTCCTGCTGCAAGGCAAAACCCGATTGCGCCGCGCGAAAGTCAAATGCAAGATAAAAAAGCAAGGTTTAATCCTTTTTTTCTTTTTTATTAATTTTTATCAGGCAATAAATCCAAAATACGAAGATTGCCGCCGCAAATACCCAGCAAAAAACCGCGCCGGCAATCCCGTTTTCAGAGAGCGCCGATCTGCCCGCGAATATACAGACTATGATGATAAGCCAGAATAACAGCGTAGCGAAAACCGTTCGAATGATTCGGTTGACCTTTTCGCTTTCTATTACGGCGCCGATGATTTCAAAGATAATTTCAGCGATCCATTCCATTACAGCAACCTCTTCAGCTTGTGCATATCGATGATTTTTATGCCGCCGCGGGACAGCTCGACAATGCCTTCGTTTACAAAATACTTGAGCATCCGGGTAACCACTTCCCTTGCGCTGCCCATGTATTTCGCGACCTGCTCATGCGTGAGCGAAACCGTGTCCGAGCCGGTCTTTTTCATCTCCTCATAAAGGAAATTCGCCAGCCTGCGGTCGAAGCTCATAAAGAGGATCTGCTGTACCGCCCACATCACGTTGGAGAAACTCTCCGCAATCATCTTATAAGCATAGCACTCCACATAGATGTTGCTGTTCATGACCGCCTGAAACGCGGATGCGCCGATGATCACAACCTCGCTGTCCTCTTCGGCGTCAACGAAAACATCGAAGGTGATATAATCCAGCACGCAGGAAGCGGATAAGACGCACACGTCGCCGTTGTACAGCCGGTAAAGCGTGACTTCCCGGCCGCCTTCGGACAACAGATATGTACGCAGAGAACCGCTTTTGATAATCATAATGCCCTTGCAGGAGGTTCCGCCGCTGTGTATGTTCTCGCCTTTTGAATACTTTACGACGCTGACGTTGCGCTCGAGCAGTTCTCTCTCCTCGTTCGTCAGCTTTTCCCAAAACGGAAAACTCTTCCTGCACCTTTCGATTCCCTCGTTTGCCATTTCCCGCTTCACCTCAAAAGAAGTATACTATAAATCTTAAAATTAATCAATAAAAAACGGCGCCGCCGGGGCACCGTTTTTTTGTTATATCTGCTCGAGTATTTTCTCGGTTATCTCGTCGGTCGTCATGTTTCCGCCGAGGTCGGCCGTCAGATAGCCCTGGTTCAACACCGCTTCGACGGCGTCCTCGATTTCCTTCGCTTCTTTATCAAGGTTGAACGAGTAGGACAGCATCATCGCCGCGGAAAGAATGGTCGCGATCGGGTTCGCGATGCCTTTGCCCATAATGTCCGGCGCGGAACCGTGAATCGGCTCGTACAATCCGCGCTTGCAGCCGCCGAGCGATGCGGAGGGCAGCAGTCCGATGGAACCGGTCAGCTGCGAAGCCTCGTCGGAAAGAATGTCGCCGAACATATTCGAGGTCACAATAACGTCGAACTGCAGCGGGTTGCGGATTAACTGCATCGCCGCGTTGTCAACCAGCATATCGCCGTATTCAATGTCCCGGTACTCTTTCGCGAGCCGGTGCATGACCTCGCGCCAAAGTCTGGAACTCTCGAGCACGTTCGCCTTATCGACGCTGGTGACCTTTTTGCGGCGCTTGCGCGCGTACTCAAACGCGGTTCTGCCGATGCGCTCTATTTCCATCACGCTGTAAGTTTCGGTATCGTACGCTTCTTCGCCGTTTTCGCCGATCGTTCTGCCGCTCTTTCCGAAATACATGCCGCCGGTCAGCTCTCTAACGATGACGATGTCGAAGCTGTCAACGTTCCGAAGCGGGCAGCGGTCTTTTAAAGCGGAAAAGAGCCTTACGGGACGAATGTTCGCGTACAGCCCTAACTCCTTGCGCAGGCCGAGCAACGCCCGTTCGGGGCGGAGATGACCGGGCAAAGTATCCCACTTGGGACCGCCGACCGCGCCAAGCAGAACGCTGTCGCTGCGCAGCGCGCCGTCTATCGTTGACTGCGGCAGCGGGATGCCGAACTCGTCGATCGCGCAGCCGCCCGCAAGCAGTTCGGTGTAAACGACTTTATGGTTGTATTTTTCTAAGACCTTGTTTAGCACTTTGGTTGCGCTGTCAACAATTTCCGGTCCGATTCCGTCGCCCTTGATTAAAGCGATGTTTAGCTTCATACAATTGCTCCTTTCGTTTCGAGTTTGGCAATCAACTTTCGTCTATACGGGCTTAATCATTCCCTTGTTGACTGCCTCGACAAGTCCGCCTGCCTGAATAATCTGCTGAATAAACGCCGGGAACGGCATGGTCTTGTATTCTTTATTCTTCGTGACGTTGCGGATGACGCCCTTTTCAAAGTCCGCCTCAACGATATCCCCTTCCGAGATGTCCTCGGCGGCGTCGGGACACTCGATAATGGGCAGCCCAATGTTGATCGCGTTGCGGTAGAATATCCGCGCGAAGCTTTTCGCGATGACCAGCGATATGCCGCTTTCCTTAATCGCGATCGGCGCGTGTTCGCGCGAGGAGCCGCAGCCGAAATTGTTGCCCGCGACCATCATGTCGCCGGGTTTTACCCGCGTGACAAAGGTTTTATCCAGGTCCTCCATGCAGTGCGATGCCAGCTCTTTTTTGTCGGAGGTGTTCAGATACCTTGCGGGGATGATAACGTCAGTGTCGACGTTGTCGCCGTATTTGATTACCGTGCCTTTAACGTTCATTCGCCAACAACCTCCTTCGGTTCGGATAACTTGCCGGTTACCGCGCTTGCCGCCGCAACGGCCGGGCTTGCGAGGTAAACCTCGGACTCGGGATGACCCATTCTGCCGACAAAGTTGCGGTTTGTCGTCGCGACCGCGCGCTCGCCTTTCGCCAAAATGCCCATATGGCCGCCGAGACAGGGTCCGCAGGTCGGCGTGGAAACCGCCGCTCCGGCTTCGATAAAGGTCTTGATGAGCCCCATTTCCATTGCCTGCATGTATATCTTCTGCGTCGCGGGGATGATGATGGCTCTTACCCCGTCGGCGACTTTTCTGCCCTTGAGAACTTCGGCCGCTTCGATTAAATCCTGCAGTCTGCCGTTCGTGCAGGAGCCGATGACGACCTGGTCGATCTTAATATCGCCGATTTCGTCAAAAGTCTTTGTGTTCTCGGGCAGATGCGGGAACGCGACGGTCGGCTTAATCTCGGACAGGTCGATGTCGTAAACCTTCTCATAGACCGCGTCCGCGTCCGCCTTATAGACCACCGGCTCTTTCGCGCCGGCGTATTTTAAGAAGCTGAGCGTGATGTCGTCCACCTCGAAAATGCCGTTCTTCGCGCCCGCTTCAATCGCCATGTTCGCCATGCAGAGCCGGTCGCTCATGGTCAGGCTACGCACGCCGTCGCCGGTGAACTCCATCGACTTGTACAACGCGCCGGAAACGCCGATTTTGCCGATGATGTGAAGGATGACGTCTTTGCCGGACACCCATTTGTTCAGCTTGCCGGTCAGGTTAAATTTTATCGCGGAAGGCACCTTGAACCACGCCATTCCGGTCGCCATGCCGCACGCCATGTCGGTCGAGCCGACGCCGGTCGAGAACGCGCCCAGCGCGCCGTACGTGCAGGTGTGCGAGTCCGCGCCGATGACGACGTCGCCGGCCGTTACCAGGCCGTTTTCGGGAAGCAGCGCGTGCTCGACGCCCATCCTTCCGCAGTCGTAGAAGTGCTCGATGTTATGTTCCCGCGCGAAATCTCTGCATTTCTTGGTCTGTTCAGCGGCCTTGATGTCCTTGTTGGGCACGAAGTGGTCCATAACAAGGGAGATTTTTTTATTGTCAAAAACCCTGCCGGCGTTGATTTTTTTAAACTCGTTGATCGCGACCGGCGAGGTGATGTCGTTTCCAAGAACCATGTCCACGCGCGCCAGAATCAGCTGTCCGGGTTCGACGGACTTCAGCCCGGCGTGCGCGGCAAGGATTTTCTGCGTCATTGTCATTTTGAAACACCCTTTCTGTGTTTGCGTTTATTCGTTGCTGAGTTTGTATTCTATCGAATCGACCAGCGCGATCAGGCTCGCCTCGATAATGTCGTTCGAAACGCCGACCGTCGTCCAGTTTTGCTTTCCGTCGGAGGACTCGATTAAAACGCGCACTCTTGCCGCCGTGGAGCTGTTCTCCTCAAGCACACGAACCTTGTAATCCTTCAACTCCATCTCGGCGATCGACGGATAGAACACCAACAGCGCTTTGCGGAGCGCGATGTCCAGCGCGTTGACCGGACCGTTTCCCATCGCGGCGGCGATTTCCTCCTTGCCGTCGACTACGACTTTGATGGTCGCCGTCGCGGGCATGCCGCCCTCCGGAACCGGGAACTCGCCCATCGTGCGGTACAGAACCAGCTTGAAATGCTGTTTGAATTTGCCAAGAATGCGCTTGACCAGCAGCTCGAAGCTGGCGTCGGCGGCTTCGAAGTGATAGCCGTAATGCTCCAGCTCTTTGAGCTTCTCAAGAATCATCGCCGCCTCGGGGGAATCCTTCTTCAGCTCTGGCGCGATGGCGGCCGCTTTCTTGAGCAGCGTGCTTCTGCCCGAAATCTCGCTCAACAGGAATTTGCGCTTGTTGCCCACCAAAGCCGGGTCGATGTGCTCAAAGCTCCGCGAGTTCTTCAGCACGCCGTCGATGTGCATGCCGCCTTTGTGCGCGAACGCGCTGTTGCCGACATACGGGCGGTTGTTTTCGATCTGCGTGTTCGCGATTTCCGCGACCTGACGGGAGACCGTGAAGAGGCTTTCCAGATCGCCGCCGCAGTCGTAGCCCCCTTTGAGCTTGAGGTTCGGGATGACCGCGCTCAAGTCGGCGTTTCCGCAGCGCTCGCCGATGCCGATAAAGGTGCCCTGCACCTGCGAAGCGCCCGCTTCCACCGCGACGATCGAATTCGCCACCGCGCAGCCGGTGTCGTTATGGCAGTGGATCGCCAGTTTCGCGTCGGGCAGCGCGGCTTTTACTTCCTTCGTGATGAGGTAAATCTCGTTCGGAAGCGTTCCGCCGTTCGTATCGCAAAGCGTCAGCGTGTCCGCGCCGCTCTCGTGCGCCGTGCGCAGCACCTGCAGCGCATAGTTTTTGTCGGCTTTATAGCCGTCAAAGAAATGCTCGGCGTCGAAGATGACGTATTTGCCCTTTGTTTTAAGATATTCGATCGATTTTTTTACTATGCCTAAGTTTTCTTCCAGCGAGATTTTCAAAATCTCATAGACATGCAAATCCCACGCTTTGCCGAAAATGCTGACCGCTTCGGTTTCAGCTTCCAGCAATGCTTTGATGTTCGCGTCGTCCTCCGGCTCGCAGCCGCGGCGGCAGGTGCTTCCGAAAGCGCACAGCTTCGCGTTCTGCAGCTTCAACTGCTTCGCCTGACGGAAAAAGTCCATATCCTTCGGGTTCGAGCCGGGGTTGCCCGCTTCGATAAAATCCACGCCGAACTTGTCAAGGCATTTTAGAATATTCAGTTTGTCGCTGACCGAAAAGGATATTCCCTCTCCCTGCGCGCCGTCGCGTAGTGTGGAATCCAATATTTCTATATGTCTGCTCATATTATATCATACCTTTCCCTTTGCGGGAATTTTTTAGTGCATTTCAATCAGCTTGTTGATGCCGTTGATGTATGCCAAAATACTCGATTCGATGATGTTGGTGGACAAACCTCTGCCGGTGACGGTCCGCTCGCCCTTCTTCAGCTTGACGGTAACCTCGCCCAGCGCGTCGTTGCCGTCGGAAACCGAGTGGATGTCGTAGTTGACCAGTTCCTCGCAGATGTTTCCGGTAATCTGGTTAATCGCGTTGTATGCCGCGTTGATGGGACCGTCGCCGAGGGAGACCGCTTCCTTGACTTCGCTGTTTCTGCTCAGCTTAATCAGGCAGGTCGAGGTCGCGTTCTTGGACGTGTGCACGTCGAAGTACTCGAGCTTGTATCCGCCGGCGCTGCGTTCCTTGTTGTAAACGATCGCCTCGATATCGCTGTCGCTGACGTACTTCTTCTTGTCGCACAAATCCATAATCTTGTTGTAATACTGGGTAAGCTCTTCCTCGGTAAAGGTGTAGCCCATTTCCCGAAGTCTGTCCGCGATCGCGTGCCTGCCGGAATGCTTGCCGATAATCAGCTTGCTCTTCCGGATGCCGATGTCCTCGGCTTTCATAATCTCGTAGGTTTCCCTTGCCGCGAGCACGCCGTGCTGGTGAATGCCCGATTCGTGCGCGAACGCGTTGGTGCCGACGATCGGCTTGTTGAGCGGCACGGATTGTCCGATGATGTTGTACACCAGCTTGCTTGTGTGGCTGATCTGCCTGGTGTCGATGTTGGTATAGGCTTCGAAGTAGTTTCTGCGCGTCTTTAACGCCATCACGATTTCCTCAAGCGCAGCGTTGCCGGCCCGTTCGCCGATGCCGTTGACCGTGCATTCCGCCTGCGTCGCGCCCGCTTTGATCGCCGCGAGCGTGTTCGCGACCGCCATGCCGAGGTCGTTGTGGCAGTGAATGGATACGTCCACTTTCTCGATTCCATCGACGGTCTGATACAGGTACCGAATCCGCTCGGCCATCTCCTCGGGCGTCACGTATCCGACCGTGTCGGGCACGTTGATGACCGTCGCGCCCGCTTTTATGGCGACCGACAAAGCGCGCGCTAAGAACTCCGGTTCGCTGCGCATCGCGTCTTCTGCCGAGAATTCAACGTCCGCGCACAGCGATTTCGCGTAGGTGACCGCTTCCTTTATATTCTCAAGCACCTGTTCGGGCGTTTTTTTCAGCTTGTACTGCATATGAATCGGCGAGGTTGCCAAAAAGGTGTGAATGCGCGGAGAAGCCGCGTATTTGATCGCGCCGTAAGCTGCGTCGATGTCTTCTTTTTTCGCTCTCGCGAGCGCCGCGATTTGCGAATTCTTGATGGTTTTCGCGATTTGCTCGACCGCTTCGAACGAACCCTTCGAGCTGATTGGGAAGCCGGCTTCGATGCAGTCCACGCCGAGGATTTCGAGCTGTTTGGCAATCTCGAGCTTCTCCTCGGTGTTCATGCTGCAGTGCGGAGCCTGCTCTCCGTCGCGCAGTGTTGTGTCAAATATCTTTATGCGTCTTTCCAATGCTATTACCCCATTTATCGTTATGATACGATTGCGCCTTTATCGGCGGAGGAAACGGTGCGGGCGTATCTTGCGATATACCCTTTCAAATCGGTTTTGATTTTTAGGTCGGTTTCCTTTTTTCTGGCTTCCAGTTCCGCCGCGTCAACCAATAGATCAAGTTTTTTGTTCGGAATATCGATCGAAATGAGATCGCCCTCGCGCACATACGCGATCGGGCCGCCTTTTGCGGCTTCGGGTGAAATGTGTCCGATGGAAGCGCCCCTTGTCGCGCCCGAGAAGCGTCCGTCGGTAATCAGCGCGACTTCCTTGTCCAGTCCCATGCCGGTAATCGCGGAGGTCGGCGTCAGCATCTCCCGCATGCCCGGTCCGCCCGCCGGACCCTCGTAGCGGATGACGACCACGTCGCCGCTTTTGATTTTTCCGGCGTAAATGGCTTCCGCCGCTTCCTCGCCGCTGTCGAACACCCGCGCTCTGCCTTTGTGCACGAGCATTTCAGGCGCGACCGCGCTCTGCTTTACAACCGCGCCGTCGGGCGCCAAAGAACCGCGCAGTACCGCGATTCCGCCGTAGGGTGAGTAGGGGTTGTCAATCGGTCTGATCACGTCGTTTCGGGTAATGTAGAAACGTTCAAAGTCCAGCGCTTCGCCGATGGTCTTTCCGTTCGTGGTCAGCGCGTTTTCGTTGATCAGTCCCGCTTTTCTCAGCTCCGCCATCACCCTGTAAACGCCGCCGGCCGCGTATAAATCCTGAATATGATGCGGTCCCGCGGGCGAGAGCTTGCACAGGTTGGGCGTTCTTTCGCTGACGCGGTTGACCATGTCCAGATCAAGCCGTACGTCCGCCTCGTGCGCGACCGCCATCAGGTGCAGAACCGTATTGGTCGAGCAGCCCAGCGCCATATCGACGGACAAGGCGTTCTCGAACGCTTCGGGCGTCAGAATATCCCGCGGGCGGACGTTCTTTTCCACCGCTTCCATAACCCGGACGCCCGCTTCCTTCGCAAGGCGGATGCGCTTGGCGTATACGGCGGGAATGGTTCCGTTTCCCGGAAGCGCGATTCCGATCGCCTCGCACAGGCAGTTCATAGAGTTTGCGGTAAACATCCCGGAGCAGGAGCCGCAGCCCGGACAGCAGTTGTCCTCGATTTCGTACAGTTCCGATTCTGAGATTTTGCCGCTCATATACGCGCCGACAGCCTCGAACGAGCTGTTCAAATCCAGTCCGCAGCCCTTGCCGTTGTCCAGCGAGAGCATGGGACCGCCCGAAACGAACACGCTCGGGATGTTCAGCCTTGCCGCCGCCATGAGCATGCCGGGAACGATTTTATCGCAGTTGGGTATAAACACAAGCCCGTCAAAGCAGTGCGCTCTGACCATGCACTCGATGCTGTCGGCGATCAGCTCGCGCGAGGAAAGCGAGTACCGCATTCCCGCGTGCCCCATCGCAAGCCCGTCGCATACGCCTATGACGTTAAACTCCACCGGCGTTCCGCCCGCGCTGAGCACGCCGTCCTTTACCGCGCGGGCGATGTCTTTTAGGTGAATGTGTCCGGGAACAACCTCGTTAAACGAGTTTACAATACCTATGAACGGCTTGTTTATCTGACTGTCCGTGTACCCCAGCGCTTTGAGCAGCGAGCGCTGGGGGCTTTTTTCTACGCCTTTTTTGATCGTGTCGCTTCGCAAAGCCATTCCTCCGTTTACTTGTTCCAGTTCATCTTTTCTCTCAGCTCTGCGCCGACCTTCTCGCTGAGGTGCTCGCTCTGAATCCTGCGCTGCGCTAAGAAGGACGGACGGTTCGCCATGTTCTCAAGAATCCAGTTCTTCGCGAAGGTGCCGTCCTGAATCTCTGATAAAATCTTCTTCATCTCTTTCTTTGTTTCTTCGGTGATAATCCGTTTGCCGGCCATGTAGTCGCCGTATTCGGCGGTATCGCTGATGGACTGGCGCATGAAGGAAATGCCCTTGGAAACGACCAGGTCTATAATCAGCTTCATTTCGTGGATGCACTCAAAGTACGCGCTTTCGGGCTGGTAGCCTGCCTCGACCAGCGTCTCGAAACCGGCTTTCATCAAAGCGACGACGCCGCCGCAGAGCACCGCCTGCTCGCCGAAGAGGTCGGTTTCGGTCTCCTCTTTGAAGGTGGTCTCCAAAATGCCCGCTCTTGCGCCGCCGATCGCGCAGGCGTACGCTTTCGCAAGCTCCTTCGCGTTTCCGGTAGCGTCCCTGTAAACCGCGATCAGGCAGGGAACGCCTTTTCCCTCTTCATACTGGCTTCTGACGGTATGTCCCGGGCCTTTCGGCGCGATCATGATGACGTCCACGCCCTCTTTGGGGACAATCTGGTTGTAATGAATGTTAAAACCGTGCGCGAACGCGAGCGCCGAGCCGACTTTGAGATTGGGTTCGATGTCTTTTTTGTAAAGCGCCGCCTGCTTTTCGTCGTTGACCAGAATCATGGTGATGTCCGCGTTTTTCACGGCGTCGGCGGTGTTCATAACCGTCAGTCCGGCCTCTCTCACCTTTGCGGCGGACTTGGAGCCTTCGTACAAGCCGACGATTACCTTGACGCCGCTGTCTCTCAGGTTCAAAGCGTGCGCGTGTCCCTGACTTCCGTATCCGATCACCGCTACGGTTTTATCCTTTAAAAGCGCTAAATTGCAATCCTTCTCGTAGTACATTGTTGCCATTGTTAAAAAACCCCTTCTTTATAATTTTTAGAATGATTTAAAGTATTTCCGCTGAGTCTTCGTCGTCATAGAGCGATACGCCGCCGCGTCTGACTGCGAGCGCGCCCGCTCTGCACATTTCGATAATGCCGTAATCGGCCGCGAACTTGATGAACGCGTCGAGCTTGGAGGATTCGCCGGTGATTTCTACGGTAACCGAGTCGATGTTGAAATCAACGACCTTGCCTCTGAATATGTTCACCGATTCGACAATCTCGCTTCGGGTGCTCTTGGTAACCTTGAGCTTAATCAGCAAATGTTCCCGGAGCACCGTGTTATCCGGCTCCAAAACCTCGACCTTTTTGACGTCGTACAGTTTTCGAAGCTGCTTGACAACCTGCTCCCGGACGCCGTCGTCGCCCTGCGCGATAATGGTCATTCTTGACAGCGCGGGATTTTCGGTCGCGGCTACATTCAGGCTGTCGATGTTGTAATTCCTTCTGGAAAACAGGCTGGAGATTCGCGTAAGGACGCCTGCTTTGTTTGAAACAAGAACGCCTAAAATGAATTGCTTTTCCTGCATACCCCTTAACTCCTTACTTTATGATAATATTCTCAATCGAGCCGCCCGGCGGGACCATCGGGAGAACGCGTACGTCCTTGTCAATGATGCAGTCGATAACCGCCGGCGTTTTTAATTTGAACGCTTTATCGAGCGCCGCATCCAGCTCCGCGGGGGTTGACGCCCGGAATCCGTGCGCGCCGAACGCTTCGGCAAGTTTGACAAAGTCGGTTTTGCGGTTCAGCACGCTCTGAGAGTACCGCTGTTTGTAGAACGCGGTCTGCCATTGACGAACCATTCCCAGTACGCCGTTGTTGATGATGATTACGACAATCGGGAGTTTGTTGGAAACCGCGGTCGCCAGCTCGTTCAGGTTCATGCCGAAGCTGCCGTCGCCGGTAAAGAGCACCGTTCTGTGCTTGCCCGAACCGAAGCAGCCGCCGATCGCGGCGCCCATGCCGAAGCCCATGGTTCCCAGTCCGCCGGAGGTCAGGAAGGTTCTCGGCTTTTTGAAACTGTAGAACTGCGAAACCCACATCTGATGCTGTCCGACGTCGGTCGCGACGATCGTGTCGCTGTCGGCGCGCCGCATGACCTTCTCGATAACGGTTTTCGGGTGCATCTCGCTGTACGTAAACATCGCCGCTTCTTCTCTGCGCATTTCCGCGATTTGCGCCTGCCACTCGGGCCTGCTCTGCTTTTCCAGCTTGTTTACTATTCTGGAAAGAATCTGCTTCAAATCGCCGGCAAGCCCGAAATAGGAGGAGATGTTCTTGTTGATCTCGGCGGGGTCGATGTCAATATGAATAACCCGCGCGTTTTGGGTGTATTTAACCTTGTTTCCGGTCGCGCGGTCGCTGAATCGGACGCCCGCCGCGATGATCAGGTCGGCCGCCGAATTCGCCTTTAACGAAGCGAACCTGCCGTGCATGCCTGTCATTCCCAAGTTGTTTTTAAAGTCCGCGGGGATCGCCGAAAGCCCCATCATGCTGCAGCCTACCGGCGCGTCGATCCGTTCGGAAAGCGCCTGCACCTCTTCGCCCGCGCCCGCGATGACCGCGCCGCCGCCGATGTAAATGTACGGCCGCTTTGACGCCGCGATGATTTCGGCGGCTTTTTCAATCAATTTATCGGACGGACACTTGGGCTTTGCCGGCTCCCGGACGGGCAGCGGCTGAAACTCGCAGGTCTGCATCTGAATGTCCTTCGGTATATCGACAAGCACCGGACCCGGTCTGCCGGACCTTGCGATGTAGAACGCTTCCCGAATTACGTCGGCCAGCTCGCGCACGTCCTTGACGATAAAGTTGTGCTTGGTAATCGGCATCGTGATGCCGGTCGTGTCCACTTCCTGAAAGCTGTCCCGGCCGATCAGCGGCAAAGCAACGTTTCCGGTTATGAATACGATCGGCGTCGAATCGAGGTGCGCCGTCGCGATACCGGTTACGAGGTTGGTCGCGCCGGGACCGGAGGTCGCGATCACCACGCCGGTTTTTCCGGTGGTCCGCGCGTAGCCGTCCGCGGCGTGCGCCGCGCCCTGTTCGTGCGCGGTCAGGATATGGCGGATTTTATTCCGCTTCTTATAAAGCTCGTCGTAGATGTTCAGAACACTTCCGCCGGGATACCCGAATATGGTATCGCAGCCCTGTTCAATCAGTGTTTCCACAAGAATACGTGCTCCGGTTAATTTCATCGCTTCAGGTCAACAATACATACGGAAAACGTATTTGACCCTGCCCTCCTTTTTCTGAATGTTTTATAAAAAAATCCTGCAGTAATTATACTGCAGGATCGCAATTTTAAATTTGGTTGAGCCTATTCTTATACTAATCCGGCCTACCCCTACTTGCACTATCCACAGTATAATTAAAAAACGCGCCATCAATTAGACCTAGCACAATCACAGATAGGCCCACGATGACGCTATTAATTATAATAATGGAAGCGCAAGATCCAAACATATTTTTACTCCACCATAATTGCCATTAAAATTTAGTTGCGCTATTATAACATAGCAAAATCCGGTTTGTCAAGAGTTATTTTTTATTTTATATGCATATTTTTTCAAATGTGTTCCAAAATAGTTTCTTCTTTTTTATCCGATAAATCGAAAAACTTCTGTTTTTTTTCAATTTTGCACGTTTGCGATATGTTTTTTCATGCTTTTATATGTATAAATAAAAATCCGACGTCTTTTTAAAAGACACCGGATGATCTGTTTTCTTCGCTTTATCCGATAAACATCTGCGTCCAGATATTGCCGCTGCTTACATAGCCGACGCCGATCTGCGTAAAGGAAGCGTTCAGAATATTCGCTCTGTGACCGGGCGAGTTCATCCAGCCGTTGACGACGGCCTGCGCGGTCGTATAGCCTTTCGCGATGTTTTCGCCGGCGGTCCGGTACTTAATGCCGAACGCGGTCATCATATCGAACGGAGAACCGTAGGTCGGGCTGGTGTGCGAGAAATACCCTTTGTTGTACATATCCTGCGATTTATACCTTGCGCAGCGCGACAGCTCCCAGTTCTCGGTCAGCTTCGGAAGTCCGTACTTAGCGCGGATGTTGTTGACAAGGTCGATTACCTGCTTCTCTATTGAGGAAATGGTCGAATCCGGAAGCGGGACTGTGATGACCTGATTCGGGTAAATCAGGTTCGGATTGGGAATCTGCGGGTTCGCCGCGATTACTTCGTCCAGTCCGACATGGAAACGGACCGATATTTTCCACAACGAGTCGCCTTTTACAACTGTATATTTCGTCGTCGCCGCGCCCGCCGTCAGGCTGAACATCGAGAACGCAATCAAAAGCGCGGCGGCAACCGCTATGATCCTTCTTTTCATTTTAAAAATCCTTTCTGTATTTTATTCCGAATGAAACTGTTTTCTATCTTAGCCGCAAAATAGAATTCTGCGGGTTTATTATATGTAGTAATGCACAAAAGAATCGCAACAAAATCGCTAAAATTATTTCCAAAATTATTATTGACAAAAAAATAAGAACATGGTATCATTTAAAAAAGAATATATCTGTCAGGGATACTGTGAAGAATATTGCTAATTTGGGCACTTGCAATATTCGGAGTATATAGTGCAACCGACCCTGCTGTATTTACAGCGCGGTCTTTTTTCTTTTATTCGGAGAATTATAAGGATTTGAGAACATGAAAAAGTTCATCGTATTCGCCACGTGCCTTTTGTTCTTATTCTGTCTAATTTCCTGCACGGATTATAATAAGGACAACGCGAATATAGACAGCGCATCCAGTTCGTCGTCCGCGCAGGCAGAGGCATCTTCAGAAGTCGTGTCGGAAATAACGAGCAGCGAAAGCAGTAAAAATCCGCTTTCTGCCGAAAGCGAGCAAGCGCTCAAAGACGAAATGTCCAGACTGATCGACGAGCTTCTCTTCGACGATTAAGCTAAAAAAATAATCTTGAAATTAAGAAAGGAATGAAACAATGAACGCAAAAAGAGTATTAACCCTGATCGTAACCCTTATCCTGTTTGCCGTATGGGCGGTCCCGGTCAGCGCGGCTCCGGTGAGCAAAGAAGATTATAAAGCAATCTATAACGAATATAAGGATTATTATGAAAATACATATGTCCCCGCATATTACGCGTATAATCAGGTGCTTGAAGATCTTCGCGCGCAAATTCAGAACACAAAGTTTGAGACCTACGAGCAGGCGCAGCGCGTCATCGATTTCTTAAAAGCCATCAAAACCAGGAGAAACGCGTTCTTCGGCGACCGCGAGACGCCCGGAACAAGCAGATATATCGTACCCAGGCTGCGCGAGGCGATGTATGCGGCGGAAAAAGCCGAGGACTTCCAATCCGCTTACGCTTACTGCGACCAGCTGATAAAAGCGGTTCAGGCAAGAGTCGCTATCCTGAACTCGCTGGCAAATTCTCTGCGGGACTTTGAAATTATCGAAGACGCCAAGCCCAATGTAAGCGTTGTATTTAAGGTCAACAACAAATCAGATTGGTGGTATGATTGTACCATTGTTATTACCAACAACTCCGACCAGCCCTTGGAAGCATGGACGCTGCAGCTTTCCGTGGACGGCCACATCAATTACGCAGGACTTACCAGCGGCGGCTATGACGGGTTCGGAACCTTTACGTACTCTTCCGGATACTCCTATAAGTTCGTGAACAATGTATTTTCGCTCTCTCCGCAGGACAAATGGCAGGGCGGATACGTCATTCCGGCCGGCGGATCTATTACCTTCACAGGGAACGGAAGCAGAATCAACGGCATAACAGGCGCCACCATCGACGGCGTTCCCTGCTCGATTACATTTATTCAGTAAATCCATACGCAATCAAAAACCGGTTTCTCGATTTGAGAAACCGGTTTTTTTATGCCGCGTTTTATTATTCCAAATTCAGCTTTCTGCGCAGCAGATCGTTGATGAGAATGAAAACGACGACGGATATTACCGAGTAGAGGACGATAAACAGGATAAAGAACAGATGCGCCGAGTTTGCGAATACGGATAAATTGTTGGTGATATATACTTTGCCGAAAACGATCGCCGCGATGATGTTTATAATGGTTCCGGCGGCCGCGTTGATGCCCAGATACATGCCGACGGAAGTAAGAACTTTATGTTTTTTCGCGATTATCGAACCGAGCGTTATCGCCAGATAGAAAAGCAGCATTTGCGCGATGCACTGAATGAGTATCAGCAGCACAAGCTCAATGATATAAGCGACGCCGTCTCCTACGCCGACCATTTCAAACAGCTCTTTAAACAGCATAGAAAATGTATCCAGTACTTCTTTGTTGATAATCTGGCCTTTCTCCGCAGTGCCGAATACAACCAGCACAAAAACCGAAATGACTACCCCTATGCCGCCTAAAAGCATCCAGAAAACGCCGGATATGAGCTTTGCGGTCAAGTGCGCGCTTGTTTTAACCGGAAGCGTAAAGGTAAGATAGCCTTCGTCGCCGAAAAAGTTCTTATAATATCTTTGCAGCAGTATAAATCCGATTACGAAGACGGACGCGATAATCGCTATAATTGAAAAAATCAACAGCGTGAGCAGTATCACGCTTAAAATGTTGTTCGTCATGGAAACGCCGACAACGACGCCTTCCTCGATAATCACTTCGTTTTCGGGGGGTAAGAACGTGTAGCTAATCTTAAAAAGAACGGCCGTCAGCAGCGCGAGTGCGATCGTGCCCAGGATAGCCGGAACAAGTATCCTTGAAACCGACTTATACTCGTATTTTAACAGTTTCTTTAGCATTTGAATACCTCCCTGAAAAGCTCGTCGATGGACATGCCTTTTTCCTCGCGGACGCTGTCCACGCTGCCGCTCATAACCACCTGTCCTTTGTTGATAAAGAGAAACTCGTCCAGCACTTTCTCGATATCGGTAATCAGGTGCGTGGAAATGATGATGGTAGAGTTTTCGTTATAATTCGTAATGATGGTGTTGAGGATATACTCTCTTGTCGCCGGATCGACGCCGCCGATCGGCTCGTCGAGCAGGTAGAGCTGCGCGCGTCTTGCCATGACCAGCACAAGCTGTACTTTTTCCTTTGTGCCCTTCGAGAGGGTTTTGAGCTTCGCATTGGTCGAGACGCCCAGCCTTTTTAGCATGTCGTTCGCTCTCGGAACATCGAAATCCGGATAGAAGTCCGAAAACATCGCGATGATGTCGCTGACCTTCATCCATGAACTTAAATAGGTGCGTTCCGGCAGGTAGGAAACATAGCTTTTCGTTTCCACGCCGGGCGCGTTTCCGTCTATGGTGATGGAGCCGGTTGTTGGCGTCAGCAGTCCGGCCGCGATTTTGATAAATGTGGTTTTTCCACTTCCGTTCGGGCCGAGAAGGCCGATGATTTTTCCCTTCGGGATAGAAAGCGTTAAGTTTGTCAGCGCCGGAACGCCTGAATAAAATTTAGACAGGTTGTAGCATTCGAGTATGTTGTTCATTTCACCAATCCCTTTACTGATTTATTTTTAAAACAAGTTCTGCCGCTTCTTCAGGAGTGTACCCAAGACGCGAGATGGTTCTCAGATATTCCTGCGCCAGCTCATGCGCGAGCGCTTGTTTTGTTTTCTCCAATATTTCTTTATCCTCTGTCACGAACCGCCCGGTCGTGCGCATCGCGCTGACCAGCCCGCTCTGCTCCAGCTCGCTCATCGCGCGCTGCATCGTGTTCGGGTTTACGGCGGCAATCGCGGCGAGTTCTCTGACGCTTGGCATCCGTTCGCCGGGCGGATAGACGCCGGTTATGATATCTATCTTGATATGCTCGGCAATTTGAAGATAGATCGGCCGGTCGGAGACAAATTTCCATGCCATGCAGCAACCTCCTTTTGCTAACCTATTGTATTAGAACTATAATACAATTATACAGAATAAATTTTATTTGTCAATAGACTTTTGCGTATTCTTGATTTTTTTTTCGATATATGATATCGTATGGATAAAACGGCATGAACGGATATGAACATCCGTTTTAATCGATAAAAAACGTTTTCGCTTTGGTCAGGATCAGAAAAACCAACGGCCGGGTTGTTCCGTCTATGGGGCGAACGACGTGTCTTCCTTTAAAAAGCCGAAATTCGACACGAGCGGAACACTGGTCGGCGCAATCGGAAATTATTCATTAATAACAAGAGGTGCAAAATGTCCATTTTTTACTGCCAAGACGGCAAGTTTTATCTTGACGGAGAGGAGTTCACGATTCTTTCCGGTGCGATTCACTACTTCAGGGTGCATCCGGATTACTGGCGCGACCGGCTCTTAAAGCTGAAGGCCTGCGGGTTCAATACGGTGGAAACCTACATCTGCTGGAACCTGCATGAGCGCAAAGAAGGTACTTTCGACTTCAGCGGACGGCTCGACCTTGTCCGGTTTATTAAGGAAGCGACGGAACTCGGCTTAAAAATCATCCTGCGCCCCGGTCCCTATATCTGCGCCGAGTTCGATTTCGGCGGACTGCCGTCCTGGCTGATGGGATATCCGCATATGAAAATACGGAACAACAATCCCTTGTTCCTCTCCAAGCTTGAAAAATATCTGGTTCAGGTCTTTGACCGCATCCGGCCTTACCTCTGCACCAACGGCGGCAATATCATCATGCTGCAGGTCGAGAACGAATACGGCAGCTACGGCGACGACAAGGAATATTTAAAAGCGGTCGCGGACATCTACCGCCGCAACGGAATGGACGTTTTGCTCTTCACCTCGGATGGCGGAAACGACTTAATGTTCCGCAGCGGTTCGATCGACGGTCTGCTCTCCGCCGCCAACTTCGGTTCCGACCCGGAAAGAAACTTTGCGCCCATCCGAAAATACCGTCCCGGCCAGCCGCTTTTCTGCGCCGAATACTGGAACGGCTGGTTTGACCATTGGTACGGCAAACACCATACGCGCTCCGGCGAGGATGCCGCCAAAACGCTCGACGATATTCTCAGCATGGGCGCTTCGGTCAACTTTTATATGCTGCACGGCGGAACCAACTTCGGCTTTACGAACGGCGCCAACTGCATGGACCGCTACGAGCCGACGGTTACCAGCTACGATTACGACGCGCCGATTTCCGAATGCGGCGACCTGACCGAAAAGTATTTTAAAGTCAAAAAAGTTATCGAAAAGCATACCGGCAAAAAGATCGACATTCCAGTGGAAAACACCCCGAAAGCCGCTTACGGAAAAGTTTTACTGAACGAATACGTCTTGCTCTTTGACGTTCTGCCGGAACCGAAGCGGTCGCCCGCCGTGCTGACGATGGAGGAAACCGGGCAGGATTTCGGCTATATTCTCTACAGCACCGAAATCGCCGGCGCGTACGACAATCTGCCGCTGATTCTGGAGGAAGTGCACGACCGCGCGCATATCTTCATCAACGGCGAACTGAAAGGCATCGTCGAGCGTTCGCGCAGGAACGACCCGGTCTATCTGAACCTGAAAGAAGGAGAAAAAGCAAGACTGGACATTTTGGTCGAAAATATGGGCAGAGTTAATTACGGTCCCTATATGTTCGACAAAAAAGGCATTCTTGGCGGCGTCCGATTCGGACAGATGTACCACTTCGGCTGGGATATCTACAATTTAACGCTCGACACCCTGCCCGACAAGTACGCTTCCGCGCCGGCAAAAGCGCCGCTGTTCTTAAGAGGATACTTCGACGTCGACAACGTCGCCGATACCTTTCTATACCTCGATCACTTTACAAAAGGCGCCGCTTTTGTCAACGGTTTTAATCTCGGCAGATACTACACCCCCGCCGGACCGCAGAAGTCGCTCTATGTCCCCGCCCCGCTATTGAAAAAAGGCAGAAACGAGATAGTGGTTTTTGAAACCGACGGCTATACGGCCAATTATGTCGAGTTCAAAGATACGCCCGACCTGGGCTGACATACAAAAAAAGACCCTTGCGGGTCTTTTTTTATTTGTTTAGCAGCACAACCGCAAGATTCAGGTAAGCCGCGAAGGTCAGCCACAGAAAATAGGGTATCTGCAAATACGCCGCGGCGGGCTTGATTTTGTAAAATAAATAAATCATATAAGCAGCGGTCAGCCACAAAAGGATAAGGATCATCAGCGCAATCGCAAACTGCCGCATATTGAAGAATACAAGCGGCCAGATAAAGTTTAAAAGAAGCTGCGCGCCGAACGCTTTGAGCGCTCTGTCTCGTTTCGGCGAACCGCTTGTCTGGATCATATACAGAGAAATGCCCATTAAAAGGTACAGGATTGTCCATACGATCGGAAAAACAATAGCCGGCGGAGCAAGCGCGGGTTTTGCGATATCCGCGTAAATGTCGGTCGAGCCGGACGAAATCAGCGCGGCGGCGGCGCCCGCGCCCAGCGTTATGCCGAGGCTGGCGAGCAACGGTTTTAATTTTATAACGAGCATATTCAGCACCCCTGTAATATATATTACAGAAAATGCTGAAATATTCAAAATCATCAAAGACAAAGTAAAAATAAAACTCTCCAAAACGCTTTTTGGAGAGTTTTATGAGAACGCGTTACTTTTTTGCTTCGGTTTTTTCGTCTTTTTTGTTTAAGAAGCTCTCTATGATGTACCGCGGGCGCTCTTTTGTTTCAAGGTAGATTTTCCCGATATATTCGCCGACAATGCCCACCGAGAGCAGCAGCAGTCCGCCGATCGCCCAGACGGAAACGGCGATGCTCGCCCAGCCGGCAATGGTCTGCCCGGAAAAGAACCGCACAAGCGAGTAAATCAGCATGATAATGCTGATCAGAAAAATTCCGATGCCCAGTCCGGTGATCATCCGAATCGGCCTGACGCTTAAAGAGGTGATGCCCTCCATCGCGAACGCCAGCATCTTTTTCAGCGGGTATTTGCTCTCGCCGGCAAAGCGCTCGCTGCGCGCGTACGTGACGATATCGCTCTTGAAGCCAAGCATGGGCACAATGCCGCGCAGGAACAGGTTTACTTCCTTGTATTCAGCAAGCGCGTACAGCGCCCGCTTGCTCATCAAACGGTAATCGGCGTGGTTAAAGACCGTTTCTACCCCCAGTGAGTTCATCAAGCGGTAGAAAGTCTCGGCGGTGAACCGCTTGAAAAAGGTGTCGGTCTCCCGCTTGCTGCGCACGCCGTACACGATATCGCAGCCTTCCAGATACTTGTCGATCATCTTGTCGATCGCGTCGATGTCGTCCTGAAGGTCGGCGTCCATGGAGATCACCATATCAGCATATTCCTTGACGGTCATCAGCCCCGCCATCAATGCGTTCTGATGGCCTCTGTTACGGCTCAGATTGATGCCGCTGAACAAAGTGCTGTGCTCGTAAAGGGTCTTTATAATCTCCCATGTCCTGTCCTTTGACCCGTCGTTGACAAACACGACCTTGCTATACGGAGAAATCCTGCCTTCGCGAATCAGCGCGTACATTTTTTCCTTCATGCGCTTCGCGGTTTCCGGCAGAACGGCTTCTTCGTTATAGCACGGTATTACAACATACAGACAGTTATTCATTATACTTCTCCTGGTTTCTGTCCCGAATTGCCCTGACCAGTTTGTCTGTCAGAAAGGTTTGGAATCCTTCAGCTCGACGATCTGGTTGAAGGTGTTTTCGCGTTTTGTGTCTTTGCAGAAGTAGCCTTTGCGCACAAACTGGAACTTCTCGCTCGGTTTTGCGTCCGCGAGCGCTTTCTCCAGCTTGCAGTTCTTATATATTTTGACGGAATCTTTGTTCAGATAGTCGTCATAGGTCTCGTTTTCCGCGATCGCGTTGGTGTTCTCGATATTGAACAGCTTGTCATAGACGTAAACGTCGGCTTCGATGCAGTCCGATGCGGATACCCAGTGAATGGTGCCCTTAATCTTTCGGCCGTCCACGGGGTTTCCGCAGCCGCTCTCAAGGTCGGCGGTGCAGATGATTTCCCTGATGCTGCCGTCCTCGTTCCGAACAACGTCTTTGTACTTGATGATATAAGCGCCCATCAGGCGAACCTCGCCGTCTGGCTTGAGACGGAAGTATTTCGGGGGCGGGTTGAGCGAAAAATCCTCTGAATCAATATAGATTTCGCGCGTAAACGCCACCTTGCGTTTTCCGGCGCTCTCGTCGTTCGGATTGTTGGCGATTTCAAAGTATTCGGTTTTTCCTTCCGGATAATTCTCGACAATCACCTTGATCGGGTCCAAAACCGCGATTCTTCTGAGCGCTGTCCGGTTCAGTTCCTCGCGGATGCAGTGCTCCAACAGCGCGTAGTCCACAATCGAGTAGGTCTTTGCGACGCCGGCGCGCTCGACAAAATCGAAAATCGCTTCCGGCGTGTATCCCCTGCGGCGCAAAGCTCTGAGCGTGGGCATTCTCGGGTCGTCCCAGCCGTCTACGACGCCGGTTTCGACCAGCTGGCGCAGATAGCGTTTGCTCATGACCGTGTTCGTCACGTTCAGTCTTGCGAACTCGTACTGATGCGGCTTGTGCTCGACCCCGATGTTGTCGATAACCCAGTCGTACAGCGGTCGGTGGTTCTCGAACTCGATCGAGCACATCGAATGCGTGATGCCCTCGATCGCGTCCTGTATCGGATGCGCGAAATCATAAAGCGGATAGATGCACCACTTGTTTCCCTGCCGGTGGTGCTCCTTGTGCAGGATTCTGTAAATCGCCGGATCGCGCATGTTCATGTTCGGCGACGCCATGTCGATCTTGGCGCGCAGCGTGCAGTATCCGTCCGGAAACTCGCCGTTCTTCATACGCTCGAAGAGCTCTAAATTCTCTTCGACGCTCCGGTTGCGGTAGGGGCTTTCCCTTCCCGGCTCGGTCAGGGTTCCGCGGTATTCGCGCATTTCCTCGGGCGAAAGGTTGCAGACGTACGCTTTTCCGTCTTTTATCAGCTTGACCGCATACTCGTAGCATTTGTCGAAATAATCGCTGCCGTAGCAGACCGCGTCCGGCTCCTCGCCGATGAGCCAGACGAGGTCCTCGTAAATGGACTGAACGAACTCGTCGTCCTCTTTGGAGGGGTTTGTGTCGTCATAGCGCAGGTTGAACCTGCCGCCGTACTTTTTTGCGGCCATATAGTTGATGTATATTGCTTTTGCCGACCCGATATGGAGATAGCCGTTCGGCTCCGGCGGAAAACGGGTGCGGATTTCCTTTACTTTTCCGCTCTTCAGGTCGGATTCGATAATCTCGTACAAAAAGTTTGTCGCTTTGTTCTCTTCCATAAAAAACCTCTTTTTTTATTTTACCCCGTATTTTTATAGCGTCGCGATATATTTCTTCAATCTTCTTCGGCACTCGTCCTCGCCGAGAATCTGCATGACCGTGTAAAGGTCGGGCGCGTTCAGCCTTCCGGTTACCGCAAGGCGAATAAACATGCTCACGTCGCCGACATGGCCTTTCCAGCCGACCGGGTTCTGCTTGTACTCTTTGACGTTGGGGCAAAACCCGGTTTCCTCCGCGATCTGCTTTACCTTCTCGAACCAGGCGTCCTTGTCGTCGGCATGGTTGTAAACCGCAAGGTACTTCTCAAGCACCGTTTTAATGTCCGCTTTGTCGAAATCGCCCTCCGGCTGGTCGGTGACCTTGAAATACTCCTTGAAGAAGAAGCCGATAAAGGGCTTGACCTCGTCCCATTTGCCGAAATCCTTGCGCGGCTTCGGTCCGCCTCTGCCGATGGACAGAATCGAAAGCGTGTAATCCGGGTCGCGCGTGATGACGTCGTGGAACTTCTTGTCGTGTTCCGCCGTCCATTTGGTCAGCCGGTCGTAAACCTCCTGCGCGCTCATGCGGGCGACGACATTCTTGCTGACGTCGTACAGCTTGACAGGGTCGAACAGACAGCCCGACGGGCTCATCTTTTTGATGGAGAACGGGAACACGCTGACCGGCGCGTCGGGGTTCGCTCTGCGCCAGTCCTCGAAGTTCGAGTTGAGCAGCGTCAGAACGTACTCGATAACCGCTTCCGGCGCGTATCCGTTCGTTAGGTAGGAGGTCAGCCCGGCGCCCTTATCGCGCTTGGAGAGCTTCTTCTTCGCGTTTCCCTCCAGCCGCATCAGCTGCGCGATATGCATATACTTGGGCGGCTTGAACCCGAACGCGCCGAACAGCTGCAAATGATACGGCAGGCTGGGCAGCCACTCCTCGCCGCGGACGACGTGCGTGGTGCGCATCAGGTGGTCGTCCACAACGTGCGCAAGGTGGTAGTCCGGCATACCGTTGCTTTTCAGAAGGATATGGTCTATATCGTTTTCGGTAAGCTCGATGGCGCCGCGAACCAAATCGGTAAACTTTATTTTATTGTTTAGGCTGCCGTTGGATTTTAAGCGCAGGACGAACGGCATTCCGGCGTCGATTTTCGCTTTGATCTCGTCAAAAGTCAAATTTCTGCATTTCGCGTATTCGCCGTAATAGCCGAAATTTATTTTCTTCGCCCGCTGCTGTCGGCGCATGCTGTCCAGTTCTTTTTTCGTGCAGAAGCAGGGATACGCCTTCCCTTCGGCGACCAGTTTTTTCGCAAACGTGCGGTAAATTTCTTTGCGTTCGCTTTGCCGGTAAGGACCGTAAGCGCCGCCCTTTACAATGCTTTCGTCAAATTCGATTCCGAACTGCTCAAAAGCCTTGATGATGTCCTTCTCGGCGCCCGCAACCTCGCGCTTTTCGTCGGTGTCTTCGATTCTCAGATAAAAGACGCCGCCGCTCTGCCGGGCCAAATATAAGTTGACCAGCACCGGGAAAAGCCCGCCGAAATGAACAAAACCCGTGGGGCTGGGCGCAAAGCGCGTAACCTTCGCTCCCTCCGGCAGATTGCGTTCCGGATAGAGCTGCTCGTAATAATCGGTTGTCTTTGTAACGTCGGGGAACAGCAGTTCCGCCAAAGCATTGTAATCCATCATTTTATCACCTGTGATTTTACCTTTTTCATGAATCGTTTTATTATATAATGAAAATATATAAATGTCAACTTGCGAAAGGCTGTTGACAAGGGAAGAAAACTATGTTAGAATAAAAATACAAATCAATAGCGTATATGAATAATAATTTATTCATGTGAAAGGGAGTAGCTTACACAGCTTTTTTCGCTGTGCAGGGCTGGCCGTCAAGACAATACGAAAAACGCGTATTCGGTCAAACCTATACGATGTAAGTATTAAGCAAGACTTTTACAGTATTAAAAACTGTAAGGGTCTTTTTATTATCTGCCAAAACGGCGTGGTATTAAATCGCGCAATCTACAAATGATACGGTTATATTCATTCGTAAAAAAAAAATTATCAACATACATTTGGGTAACCGCCCGAAAAAAGCATACTGACGGAGGGAAAAATGAAGTATTATCTCGACGAAGAAAAAAGCGTGCTTGAAGCGCTGAAAACCGACGAAAAAGGACTTTCGTCCGCGGAAGCGGCGGAACGGCTTGCCAGAAATGGTGCGAACAAGCTGACCGACCCGCCGAGGGTTTCGATGTTCAGCCGTTTTATAAAACAGCTGGCAGACCCGATGATTATGATTCTGCTTGCCGCCGCGCTGATCTCGGGGATTACCTCGTTTTACGCCGGTGAATCGTACGCCGACGTATTCATTATTCTCTTTGTTGTTGTATTGAATTCAATCCTCGGCGTCATCCAGGAAAGCAAAGCCGAAAAAGCGATTGAAGCGCTCAAGGAAATGACAAAATCCACCTGCCGCGTGCGGCGCGACGGCGAGGTTAAAATCATAAAGAGCGAAGAGCTGGTCGTCGGCGATATTATTCTGCTCGAAGCCGGCGACGCCGTCCCCGCCGACGCAAGGCTGATTGAAGCGGTTTCGCTGAAAGCCGAAGAGGCGGCGCTGACCGGCGAATCGGTTCCGGTTACCAAGACGAGCGAAGTTCTTTCATCAAGCGGCGAAGACATCCCGCTCGGCGACCGCAAGAACATGGTCTATATGGGCAGCTCGATCGTATACGGAAGAGGAACCGCCGTCGTTACCGGAACCGGCATGAACACCGAAATGGGCAAAATCGCCGACGCTTTGAACCAGGCGAAGGAAGAGAAAACGCCGCTGCAGCTGAAACTGGCGCAGTTAAGCAAAATCTTAACATATCTCGTGCTCGGCATCTGCGCGTTCATCTTTGGTTTCGGCGTCCTCAAAGCGGGCAGCTTTGAAGGTCAGGTTCTGCTCGACACCTTCATGGTTGCGGTGTCGCTCGCGGTCGCGGCCATTCCGGAGGGCCTGAGCGCGGTTGTGACCATTGTTTTGTCCATCGGCGTTTCGAAAATGGCAAAGCGCAAAGCGGTTATCCGGAAGCTGACCGCCGTCGAAACCCTCGGCTGCACGCAGGTTATCTGCTCGGACAAGACCGGAACCCTTACCCTGAGCAAAATGACGGTTGTCGAGCACGATTCGGACAGCGTCGAACTGCTCGCCACGGCGATGTCGCTTTGCACCGACGCAAGTATCGACAAAGACGGCAATATCACCGGCGAGCCGACCGAAGCGGCGCTGGTCGCGTTCGCGCTTAAAAACAATTTAAACAAAAACGACCTGCAGAACGCATTCCCCCGCGTGGGCGAAGCGCCTTTCGACTCGATGCGCAAGATGATGTCCACGGTGCACAAATATAACGACAAGTTTATTCAGTACACGAAGGGCGCGCCCGACGAGGTGCTCAAGAAATGTACCCGGATTTACAAAAACGGGCAGACCGTCGAACTGACGCAGGCGCACCGGGACGAAATCCTCGCGAAAAACAAGGAAATGGCGGACAAAGCCTTGCGCGTGCTCGCGGCCGCATATAAGATATACGATGCTCTTCCCGCTTCTTTCGAGCCGGAAGCGCTGGAAAACGAGCTGGTATTCATCGGGCTCGCGGGCATGATCGACCCCGTTCGCTCCGAGGTGAAGGACGCGGTCGCTGAGTGCCGGCTGGCCGGCATCCGTCCGGTGATGATTACCGGCGACCACATCGACACCGCAGTCGCGATCGGCAAAGAGCTGGGCATTATCACCGACCGCGCGCAGGCGATTACCGGTGCCCAGCTTGACAAAATCAGCGACGAACAGTTCGAAAAGGACATCGAAAAATACTCGGTTTACGCAAGGGTTCAGCCCGAACACAAGGTCAGAATCGTCAAAGCCTGGAAAGCGAAGGGCATGGTTACGGCGATGACCGGCGACGGCGTCAACGACGCTCCCTCGATTAAGAGCGCCGACATCGGCGTCGGAATGGGCATCACCGGCACGGACGTTACCAAGAACGTAGCCGATATGATTCTCAGCGACGACAATTTCGCGACAATCGTCGCCGCAGTAGAGGAAGGCAGACGGATTTACGACAACGTCAAAAAAGCCATCCAGTTCCTGCTTTCTTCCAACTTAAGCGAGGTTATCAGCATCTTTATCGCGACCGTGCTCGGATTTACCATCCTTGAGCCTGTCCATATCCTGTGGATCAACCTGATTACCGACAGCATCCCCGCGCTGGCGCTCGGGCTGGAAGCAGCCGAGCCGGACATCATGCGCCGCAAGCCGCGCAGAAAGGACGAGGGCGTTTTCTCCGGCGGCGTAGGTTTCGGCGTTCTGTATCAGGGCGTTATGGTTTCGATTCTCACGCTTGCCGCCTACCTGATCGGGCATTACATGGAATCCGGCGTCTGGGAGTTCGTGACCAGCCGCGACGGCATCACGATGGCGTTCCTGACCATGTCCATGGCGGAAATCTTCCACTCGTTCAACATGCGCTCGCAAAAGAACTCCGTGTTTAGTCTCAAAACCCACAACAAGTATCTGTACGGCGGCATGCTTCTGTCGCTGATTCTGACCGCCGCGGTCATATACGTACCCTTCCTTTCGGAAATGTTCCATTTCGAATCCATCTCGTTTGCGGAATACATGGTTTCCATGCTGCTGGCGGTAACCGTCATTCCGATCGTCGAGATCGTCAAGTTTATTCAGAGAAAGCGCGCAAAATAGGAAAAAAACTAAAGAAAAAGCCGAATGCCGAAACAGGTATTCGGCTTTTTTATTGACATTCGACTTTTTTTGTATTAATCTGGTTCTATCGGAGGTTCAAAATGAAAATTGCATGCAATTACTTTCCTGAAACCGAGGAACTGGTGGACGAGAACAGAATCGACATCGACTACTTCAAGTATCCCGCGCTCAGCAGTCAAATGCGCATTTTCGAAGCCGGCAGAGAAAAGGAACGGGAAGCGTTTTTTACAAGACTGAAAAGCAAAAAGCCGGTTCTGCTGCACGGGCTATACCCCGCCCCGCACGACCTGGCTTCTCCAAACTTTATCAAAGACTTTGATTTTCAAACCGTAGACGAACTGCTCGGCATCACCGAAACGCCCGGCATTTCTTTGCACCCGACGCTGCGGCATGCGGATCCTTCGCGCGATTCAAGAGAATTCATTAACACGATCAAAAACAATATCCTGTTCTTAAAACAGCGGTACGCGCATCTTGATTTTATTTCCGTCGAGAATCTTGACAGCTTCAAATACGGCTGCCTGATAGAGCCGGAGGTCATCTATGAGATTATTTGCGATACCGGCTGCAGCTTTTTGCTGGACGTCAGCCACGCCGTATGCGCCGCCAGATGCCGCAATGAAGACGTGCGGGAATATATCTACAAACTGCCGCTTCACAGGGTTTACGAAATCCATCTGAACGGCTGGATTATCAAAGACGGCGGAATCATGTGCCACACGAAGATCAACGAGGAAGGATATGCGATTCTGACCGAACTGCTCGCGCGGTGCCGACCCGAAATTATCACGATTGAATACGGGCGGGACAACGACAGGCTCAGCGCCGGCGTTCCGGTTTTGTCGCCGGACAAGGTCAACGAAGCAGCAAAATCGGAAATCGAAGAACAGGCGTTAAGAATTCAAAGTATTGTAAAAAGTCCTATAAAAAATAAATAACGGGCAGCGGATGCTGCCCGTTCTGTTCTATTCTGCTTATCGGTTGGAGCTTCTACCTCTGTTGAGCATTTCGATGATGTTGTTAATCTCGTCGTCAGAGGTAACATCGGAAGCGTCGTTCTTGCCTTCGACTTTGCTGTTCAGTTTACCCGCGTGCGCAGCCTGCGCGGCCTGCATCTGTCTCTTCGCGTCTGCGGACTTCTTGTTGGAGTCGAAGCCCGTCGCGATAAGGGTAATCTTCATCTCGTCCTCAAGGTTCGGGTCAAACGCAGCGCCGAAGATAATCGTCGCGTCGGGATGCGCTTCCTCCGTAATCATATTGACAGCATTGTCAATCTCATCAAGACCAATATCCGGCGACGCGGAAATATTGACGATAATACCCTTCGCGCCGCTGATGTTTGTCTCAAGCAGCGGGCTGGACATAGCCATCTTTGCTGCCTGTTCCGCTTTGTCCTTGCCCTTTGCCTGACCGACGCCCATGTGCGCAAGTCCGGCATTCTGCATAACTGCGGATACATCGGCGAAGTCCAGGTTGATAACGCCTTCGACCGTAATCAGCTCGCATATGCTCTGAACGCCTTTGCGCAGAACGTCGTCCGCTTCCTGGAAGGCGTTGAGGAAGGTGATTTTTTTATCTGTAAGGAGTTTTAATCTCTCGTTCGGGATAACGATAAGTGAGTCGACAAATTCGGAGAGCTTGGCAATTCCGGCTTCGGCTTGCTGCATTCTCTTTTTGCCCTCAAAGAGGAAAGGCTTCGTAACGATAGCGACCGTAAGAATATCAAGCTGCTTTGCAATACGCGCGACGACAGGAGCAGCGCCGGTTCCGGTTCCGCCGCCCATGCCAGCGGTGATGAAAACCATATCTGCGCCCTTGAGCGCGTTGGTAATCTCTTCGATGGACTCGTCAGCAGCTTTTTCGCCCAGTTCGGGATTCGAGCCTGCGCCGTGTCCTTTTGTAATTCTCTCGCCGATCGGTATTTTAACGGGAGCGCTGGATTTTACGAGTACCTGACTGTCCGTATTAATATTTATAAACTCCACATCCGGCAAATTAAAGGAAGCGATCATTCTATTTACTGCGTTGCCACCGCCGCCGCCGATGCCAACAACCTTAATGACAACCTTATTGGTGTTTTCGTAAACATTAGCCATTTATACAACCTCCGAATTTTTTGTCACTTTATACTTTCATACCTTATATAATAATATGTTTTTCCCAATAAAGCAAGTGTTTTTTTTATTTTTTTGCTTAAATTGTCAAAATTTATAATCAAAATAACGCCACAGTGGCTTCCCGATAGTCCGAAACGTCAATTTTTCCCTTATCCTCCGCGTCCAGGCGCTGCAGAATGCCGATGAAAAACCGGATTTTGATGTCGGCGTAATCCATATCGCCCAGGTAAACCAAAAACCTGTCTCTGTACTGCAGCGTGATGTCGAACCGGCTGACGATATCGATCATGCGGATATCTTTTTCAATGCCGTTTTCGCAAAGATGATCGTACAGCTCGGTGATCGCGTTATACGATCTTGTGTCCACGAAGCTCGCCGTTTCGCCCACGATGCAGCGGAGGACCGTGCTCGCCTTCAGCTCGATGACGTCCGGCGGAAGCATAGACTTGTCCTTAAAGTGGTCGAGCACGCGCAGCTTGCCGGACAAGAGATAATAATCGTTCCCGATGTTGAGATACATCGCCGGTTCGGCTTCCGTGATTTCGATGTTCAACGTGGAGGGAATCGTGCGGGTCACGCGGACGTCGCCGATATACGGAAGCTCTTTTTTTATCTTCAGCTCTACGTCCTCCGCTTTAAAGCTGTACAGATTGCTGTTTATTTTAACGGGCAGTACGGCGGCGATCTCTTCATTTGAATATCGGGCGTTGCCGGTGACATTGATGGTTCTGACCTTAAAAAAGACAGCGAACGCCGCCAGCAGGAACACTGCCGTGACGATTAAAAACAGACCGGTATAAAATACGATTCTTCGAACACGCTTTTTATAACGCTGGCTCTGAAGAACCTCCATCGTAATGGTTCTTCGTTTGAAGACCTGCTCCATGTTTCCCTATCCTTAACCTTTTTATGTCAATATCCGTTCTGTCTTTTTTGCCTACTTCCTTTTCGCGGCTTTCAGCACAATATCAGCAATAACCGCGGCGGCTTCGGGTTTTGCGAACTTTTTGACCGCATCCTGCATTTTCCGGATTTCCTCAGGATGGTCAAGCAGTCTTTGCACGGTTTCGGCAAGAAGCCTGCCGTTGACCTCGCTCTCCCGAAAAACGATCGCCGCGCCCGCGTCCGCAAGCACTTTCGCGTTTTTGTACTGATGGTCCTCTGCAACGTTCGGAGATGGTATAAATATGGCAGCTTTGCCGCGGAACGCAAGCTCGGCAAGCGTTATCGCGCCCGCGCGGGAGATCACGATATCCGCCGCGGTCTGCCTTTTTGGCATATCGTAAATGTATTCGAGGATTTCAAGATTGCTTTTTTTGTCAAACCCTTTTTCATGCGCGATCGCTTTGTACTTTTCCCATCCGACTCTGCCGACCGCGTGGGTGTGCCGAATGTTCCTTGGAATACTCAGTCTTTCCATCAAGTCAAAGCAGTATTCGTTTACCTTGTCGGCGCCCATGCTGCCGCCTGCGGAAAGGATATATGGTTCGCCGTCCGCGATGCCGAATTCTCTGCGGACGTCGTTGTAGTCGTAGAAGGTTACGTTAATAGGATTTCCGGTTAATACGAGCTTATCCCTGACGCGCTCGTCAAAATATTTTTTGCTCTCTTCAAAGCTGAGGCAAATTTTCGCGGCATATTTTGACAGCATCTTTGTGGTTACGCCGGGATACGCGTTCTGCTCGTGAATCACGCAGGGGATGCCCATTTTGGCGGCCGCCTTAACGGTAGGCCAGCTGACGTATCCGCCCGTCCCGACGACGACGTCGGGCTGAAATTCTTTGATGATTTTTTTCGCGGCCCAGACGGAGGTAACCGCTTTGACGGCCGCGTCGATATTCGATAACGATATTTTCCGCTTAAATCCTCTGACCTTCACAAAATGTATCGGATACCCCCCTTTGGGAACAAGGCTGCTTTCTATTCCGTGGCGCGTACCGACAAAAGCGATTTGTGTGTCCGGATGTTTTTGCAGAATGGTGTTCGCGATCGAAATCGCCGGATTGACATGCCCTCCGGTTCCTCCGCCGCAGAATAAAATGCGCATGAAAAATCACCTTGTGTCTAAAAAAATTGTGGTCAGAGAACGACCATCAGCCTTTCTCCAAATACGAGTATCTGGAGATGGATAATATAATGCCCATCTCGGCGAGCAGAATCGTCAGCGAAGTGCCGCCGTAGCTGATAAAGGGCAGGCTGATTCCGGTGCTCGGAATGGTGTTCGTCACAACCGCGATGTTCAGGATTACCTGCAGAACCACCTGCGCGACGATGCCCATTACCAAAAGCGAGGTGAAGCGGTTGGGCGCGTTTTTTGCGATTTTGTAGCCTCTCCAGGCGAACGCCGCGAACAGAAGAATAATCACCAAAGCGCCGAGGAATCCCAGCTCCTCGCAGATAATCGCGAATATGTAGTCGTTCTGCGGTTCGGGCAGGTAGCCGTGCTTCTCGTAGCTTTTGCCCAGTCCCAAGCCCCAGAAACCTCCCGAGCTGATGGCGTACAACGATTGCGCCGGCTGCCAGCCGGCATCCTGCGTTACCGGGTCCTTCATGTATTTAAAAGGGTCTTCCCATACTTTGATGCGCTGCGCCGCGTGCGGCATGTATTTTTCCAGCAGTGCCACACCGTTTTCGCTTGTAAAGAAAATCACCAAAGCGACGACCGCCGCGATTGCGCTGACAATCCAGAAACTCCTTGTGCCGCTCAAATACATCATAACCAGCAAAAGCATGCAGACAATAATGGTCGCCGACAGGTGTTTTTGTATAATAATCGAAGCAGCGGCGGGCAATCCGAACGCGATAAACGGCCACACGCCTTTTCTAAACGTATGTATCTGCGCCTGATTGTTGCTGATATAGGCGGCGAATAACAGTACGATCGCGAACTTCATGATCTCCGACGGCTGAAAGTTTACGAATCCAAGGTCAATCTGTCGAGTCGCGCCGCCGGCCTTAAAGCCGACAAACGGCGTGGCAAAGTTCAGCGCCAGCGCGACAAAATAGACGATCAGCGCCCATTTTTTCAGCCAGCGGTAATCCACAAACTTCGCCACGACGCCCATGACGACCAGACCGAAAGCGACCCAGCCGATCTGCCTGCGCGCGAAATAATAGGAATCTTTAAAATAAGTGGCCGCATACGCATACGACGCGCTGAAAATCATGACCGAACCGATGCACAGCAGCGCTATGATAATAACCAAAAAAGGTCTGTCCACCTCTCCGATCAGGCGCACGACAGTACCCTGCTGCTTTGCGACAGTAAGGGATTTGTTGGTTATTTCTTTCTGCTGAGGTGTCTTTTCGCGGCTCTTAACAAGGCTCAATGGGTTTACCCTCCGACAATGCGTTCAAAACAGGAAATCTATAAACGAAAATGATTATTATAAATAAAATACGAAACCGCGCACGTCAGTACGCTGATAAAACTGAATACGGTTACGATTTTCAGCTCGCTCCAGCCGGACATCTCGAAATGATGGTGGATGGGCGCCATTTTGAATATTCTTTTCTTGGTGAGCTTATAAAAGGTGACCTGAAGCATCACCGAAATTCCTTCGGCGAGCCAGACGAAGCAGACGATAAAGACAAGGATCTCCGCTCGGAAATAGAAAAGAAGTCCGGTCATCAAACCGCCGAGGAACAAAGAGCCGGTGTCGCCCATGAAAATCTTGGCAGGATGATAGTTAAATATCAGGAATCCGACCAGCGCGCCGAGAATGGCGGCTGTCAGCACCGCCGCGTCGTTGTCTCCGGATTTCAGCGCGAGCAGCAGGAAGAACGCGCCCAGCACGACCGAAACGCTGCCCTGCAGGCCGTCTATGCCGTCCGTAAGGTTTGCGCAGTTGGTGATATACACAATCACGACGATCGCGATAAAGTAGTAGAAGGTTCCCAGCTCGACCGTGTTTCCGCCCGGAAGCAGAAGCGCGCTGCCGCCGCCGCAGTACGCGCTGCGAAACCATAGATAAGCCGCGGCTACGAGGAACTGCAGCATCAGCTTCTGCGTAACAGTCAGGCCCTTGTTGCGCTTTTTGAACAGTTTTACGTAATCGTCCACAAATCCGATCATGCCGTTTGCGAACGCGAGTCCGGCGACCGCCAAAAGCCCGTACTCCTCTTTCTCGAGCGCCGTCGGTATCAGAAAAATAATCAGCGAAACCAGCATGGCGAGGCCGAAGAAAAGCCCGCCGAGCACCGGGGTGCCTTCTTTGCTTTTATGCCATGCCGGCCCGATTTCGAGGATTTTCTGCCCGAGCTTTACTTTTCGGAGAACCGGTATAAATATTTTATACAGAATTATGCTTACCGGCAGTGAAACGCAAAACGCAGCGATGATTCTGTAATCCATTTTTTATTGCGGTCTATATTCCGCTCATGATATGAAACGGAATATAAACTTCCTCCCTGTCGAAATCAACGGTAATTTATAGCAGTTCGATTATTCTCTGGAGCTGCATGCGGTTGCTCGCTTTAAAAAGAACCGTGTCGCCCGGCAAAAGAATCAGCCTTAGAAGGTTTGCCGCCTTTTCAAACTCGCCTTCTTCAAAAGCGTAGATTTCGGCTTTTCCGCGGACCGGTCTGGCGATAATTTTCGCAAGCGTGCCGAAGGTGATTAAAATGTCCGCACCGCTTTTGACAACGTCCTCGCCGACCTTCTCGTGCAGTTCTTCGGCGAACGTGCCCAGCTCAAGCATATCGCCCAGAACGGCGATCTTTCTGCCCTTGTATTCCTTTAGAACCGACAGCGCCGCCGCCATGGATTCGGGCGAGGCGTTGTAGCAGTCGGCGATGACCGTGTATCCGTCTTTTTCGTAGATTTTCTGGCGAAGCCCGCTGGTTTCAAAACTCAGAAGCGCCTGCGCGGCTTTTTCCAAATCCACGCCGCACAGCGCCGCGCAGGTTAGCGCGAACAGCGCGTTGAATACATTATGTAAACCCAGCGCGGGCAGCTCTACATCAACCGTTTCGCCCATGATCTCCGCCATAAAGTAGAGCCTGCCGTTCTTTTCTTTGATATCGTAAGCAAAGCATTCGTTGCCGCGGTTATTTGCTTCCTTCACAGAACAATATATTTTCTTTTGCGCGTATTTATTCGGCATTCTTAAAAGCGGTTCGTCGCCGTTTAGAACCAGAACGCCGTCCGGCGCGAGACAGTCCGCGATGGTTAGCTTTTCGGCGCAGATGTTCTCCCGGCTGCCGAGGTTCTCGATATGAGAATAGCCGATATTGGTGATTACCGCGATATCGGGAACGGCAACCCTGCTCAGCCGCGCCATTTCGCCGAACTCGCTCATGCCAAGCTCAAAGACCGCCGCCTCGGTATCCGGCGCCGTTTCCAAAATGGTAATCGGCAGCCCGATCTGGCTGTTGCGGTTGCCGACGGTTTTCGCGGTTTTCAGGCCTGCGCCCACCGCGAGCGCGATCATGTCCTTGGTGGAGGTTTTGCCCACGCTGCCGGTCACGGCAATTACCCTGGTCGCGCGCAGTTTTTCTTTTCTATACCACATAGCAAGCGACTGCAGCGCAGCCACCGTATCGTCCACGAGGACGACATTGTCCGTAAAATACCGGTCGTCCTCAATCAGCGCGAAACAGCCTTTGCCGATAACTTCGCCGACAAATTGGTGCGCGTCCACCCGCTCGCCTTTCAGGGCGGCAAACATACCGCCCTGATGCTTGTCAGCCTCTCTGCTGTCCGTAAAGATACTGGTTATTTTTTTGTTTTTGTCTGTGTTTTCGGTAATCTTACCGTTGACTGCAGCAGCAATCTCGCCAATAGACAGCTCCAAAACCGCTTCTCCTTTATCCGTTAATGGTTTCATCGTACCTGAACTCTACGGTGACAACCGTGCCGGGCGGCACCATTTCTCCTGCCGCCGGGCTCTGCGATACGGCATAGCAGTTCGTGAAGTTTCCTTCATGGATGCCCTTCATCGCGATATTGAGGTTGGCGTTGAGTATCTTGCTGTTTACGTTGCTCGGCGTGTTCTTTCCGTTGCCGATTACGTCGGGAACCTTAACGGTGTTTTCAACCGCTTCTCCCTCGGTATAGAGCACCACAAGGCCGTTTTCCGCAACGCTGGTGCCTTCTCTCGGCATCTGGTCGATCACAGCGCCGCCGCCGCCCTTGACTACGCATTTCAGTCCGGCAGTTTCGATCAGCGTCTTTGCGCTCTCCACGTCGCTGCCGATGAAATTCCGAATCAGCACGGTCTTGGTGTTTCCGCTGGTCGGCTCGATGCCCAGATACGGAAGTACTTCCGCGAGCGTCTTTGAAACGTACGGCGCGGCGACAATGCTTCCGTAGTAGCGGTCTGCCGGCGGCGTATCGACCAATATGATGATTGCAATCTGCGGGTCCTCCGCGGGCGCGAAGGCTACGGTGGAGCCGACGTAGTCGTCTTCGATTTCAATCGTGTTTCGCTTCTCGGACGTTCCGGTTTTGATAACTACATTATAACCGTTTACGCACGCGTTTGGTGACGAATTAATCAGCGCGTTGCAGATAATTTCCGCCGTTTTTTTGGAAATAACCTGTCTTTCTACCGGAAACTCAAAGGTCTTGACAATGTTTCCGTTGTTGTCCATCAGCGCTTTGCCGACGTGCGGCGTTACGAGATCGCCGCCGTTCGCGATGGTCGCGACCGCGCGCAAATGCTGCAGCGCCGTGACCGCGAAGGTCTGACCGAACGAGTAGCAGGCAAGCTCGACGTCCTTAAACTGGTTGTTGTAGGTTTTCCAGTAAAGCGTCTCCGCTTCGCCCAGCAAATCCGTCTGGCTCTTCGACAGATATCCGAACGCTTCGAAATACTTCATAAAGGTCTCCTGCCCTACCCGAAGGCCGATGTCCATAAACGCAGGGTTGCAGGAGTGCTGCAGCGCTTCGGCAAAGGACTGCGAGCCGTGTCCGTCTCTCTTGTGGCAGTTAATTCGCTGGCCGCCGACAACCCGGAAACCCGGGCAGTGGAACCTGTCGTTCTCGCTGATCGCGCCGCTCTCGAGCGCCATCGCGCTGGTTACGATTTTAAAGGTAGAACCCGGCTCGTAGGTTTTGGTTACGAGCGAGTTGTCCCACATCTGATAAAGAAGCTCACTCTTCTTTGCCGAGATTTCTTCTTCGGTGACTGCCTCGCCGTTTTCCAGCTTTTCCTGTATGTAATCGTCCAGTTTTTTCTGATAGTAATCCGTCAGCTCGCTGTAATTGTTCAAATCATAATCCGGATAAATCGCCAGCGCGAGTATCTCGCCGGTTTTGACGTCCATAATCATTCCGGAAACGGCGCCCTGCGGATTGTCGTCGATATACGCCTGCTTTAAGTACTTTTCGAGAATCGACTGGATATTGTAGTCGATCGTGGTGATTAAATTGTATCCGTCCTGCGGCTCGACGTAGCTTTCGTATTTGAACGGAAGCGCTTTTCCGGTTCCGTCTCTTCCTTTGATCGCCCGGCCGTCAACGCCCCGCAGATACTCGTCGTACGCTTTTTCGATGCCGGTAAGCCCGTTGTTGTCGGTACCGGTAAAACCGATCAGCTGGCTCGCAAGACTGCCGTAGTGGTAATACCGCTTTGTCGTTTCCTCAAGATTGATGATGCCGGTCTCGGTCAGATTGTTTTCTTTGATAAACGCTCTTATCTGTTCTTCCTCGACGTCGCTGATCTTCTTTTTGATAACCTGATACATCGAGTTTTTGTTTTCGGTGCATTTTTTGATGATGGTCTCTTTGTCAACGTTCAGGATTCGCGAAAGGCCGTCCGCGACCACCTCAAGCTGTTTGCTGTCTTTTATCTCGTTCGGTGCGACAAACACGTTGTAAACCGTCGCGCTAACGGCGAGCGGCTTCTGATTTCTGTCCAGAATGCTGCCTCTTTTCGCGCTGATGGTTACGTCAACCGTGTATTGCTCAAGCGCTTTGTTTTTATAGTTTTCGGCGTCAACCAGCTGAAGGCTGATTAGCCTGCCTATCAGAAAACAGAGCAGAGCGGTAATAAAGATTACCGTTATTTTTGCCCGCATGATGATGGTTCTGCCGGTCTTTTTGACCTTTTCCGTCGACTTCACCCCAGACAACCCTTTCCGATGCAAAATGCCGTTCTCTCTTATAGAAACAGCCTCTGAGTATTCATGGCGTTGCAGCGAGCCGATAAAAACCCAAAGGCGTCAGGTCGTTTACCTCATCCAATTTCAATAAACGCTTTTTTACTAAATATATTTATTCGTTCGGAAAAAAATTCCATCGAACTCGTTCAAAGCATACAACCGCAGGCTATTTTAGGAAGTTGTTGATCACTTCGCCGATGCCCGCGAGCAGGAAACCCAATCCGCCTTCGCCGTCGCCGTCGTCATACCGAATAACCTCGGTTTTATCGGAAGGCTGGAGATTGATGGTTTCGTAAGGCAGGGTTTCTTTTTTCACCATGCCTAATTTTTCCCTTGCATAATTCTCAATATATATCGGATCGTCTTTTTTGTCAAGCTTTACGCTCAAATCATGCTGCTGCTGTTTGAGCTCGGTAAGCATCTGTTCGCTTTTTGCGATCTCGCTGTTGTATTTGTCCAGCTCGGCATAATTCATCATCATGAATATAAACAGCGCGGTGATAATGACCGAGGTGAAGATAATCGAAATCGGAAAAGGAGCTTTTTCTTTTTTGCGGATCGTTATAACCTTCGGGCTTCTGACCGCGCGCATCGAAGCCGGATTGCGCGGACCCATTCCGACGACATTGCCAGTATTCTTCATTGTTTTTTTCTGAACCGGTCTGCCGGCGGCGCCGGAAACCGATTGATGTATTCCTATGCTGGTATTGTTCGCAGGCAAACCGCCGGCAGGGCCGCCTGCCTTTACAGAATTCCCGGTTTTTCGCATCGGAGCAACATTATTCGATCTTGCAGCGGGATTTTTCTTGCTGTTATTCCTGCGGTTCTCCATTTCTTTATACCCTTTCTTCGCGTATTTATCAATTCCTAAATTTTTAATTTTTCGGCGATTCTTAACTTCGCGCTGTGAGAACGGTTGTTCTCGGAAAGCTCTGTTTCGCTCGGCGTTACCGGCTTTTTGGTGATAATTCTTACGCTCGGTTTTTTGCCGCATACACAAATTGGAAAATCCTTCGGGCATGTGCAGGGGGAAGCCAAACGCGCAAACGTGTTCTTTACGATTCGGTCCTCAAGCGAATGGAAGGTGATGACCGCTATTCTTCCGCCCTCGTTTAAAAGGGATACGCCCTTCTCTATGGTTTGCTCCAAAATCTCAAGTTCTTTGTTGACCTCGATTCGAATCGCCTGAAAACTTCGCTTTGCCGGATGTCCGTCGTCGCGGTATTTCGCGGGGATCGCCGACGCGATGATGCCGGCGAGCTGCAGCGTCGTTTTGATCGGGCCGTTTTTTCTCTCCCGAACGATTCTCTCGGCGATCCGCTTTGCGAACCTTTCCTCTCCGTACTCAAAAAGGATTTTGGTCAGTTCCTCTTCCGAGTAGGCGTTCACCACTTCGTACGCGGTCAGCTTGTCCGTTTCGTCCATGCGCATATCCAGCGGCGCGTCAAAGCGGTAGGAAAATCCTCTTTCCGCGTTGTCCAGCTGGTAGGACGATACGCCGAGGTCCATCAGAATACCGTCCAGGCCGTGTACCTGCGCTTCCCGCGCAATCAAGTCGATGTCCGAGAAGTTGCGCTTGAACAGCAGGAGTCTGCTGTCCTGGATGCTCGTTCTGGCGTTCTCGATCGCGGCGCTGTCCCGGTCGATTGCGATGAGCCTGCCCTTTTCCGAGAGACGTTCCAGAATCCGTTTGGTATGCCCGCCGCCGCCCAGCGTGCAGTCGCAGTAAACGCCGTCGGGTTTGATATTCAGCCCTTCTACCGCTTCTTCCCGCATAACGGGATAATGTCTAAACTCCATATAATCAGAAATCCAATTCCTCTAATTCCTTAATAATGTCCTCATTGTTGATAAACTGCTGTTCCTTCTCCCACTCGGCTTCGCTCCAAATCTCGAGATGGGTGCGGTTTCCGACGATGACGACATCTTTTTCCAGCGACGCAAAATCGCGGTACATCTGCGAAAGAATAATTCTTCCCTGCGCGTCGAGCGTGCACTCATACGCGCCCGAATAGAAATAACGTCTGATTCTTCTCTCTTTGGCGACGGGGAGTTTTTCCAATCTTTCGGTAAACTCGTTCCACGCCTGCATCGGGTAGATGCATACGCATTTGTCCAGCCCTTTTGAGAGCATGAACTTCTCCCCTAATTCTTCGCGCAGTTTGACGGGAATAAACAGTCTGCCCTTGGCGTCTATGGTATGTTTATATTCGCCGTAGAACATCGTCATCCCGTCCTTTCATCGTATTTTCAGATTTGGCGGTTACTTAGATGTAGAATTTGGTAAAAAGATGGAAGATTATGGGATTTTATTCCCCTTATTACCACTTTCTCCCACCGCTTTTTTATTATAATTGCTTCGTTATGTTTTTGCAATAGCTTTTTTAATTTTTTTATAATTTTTTTTAGTCAATTGTGTGTTATTATGTCAATCTCGACATCAACACACAACTTATTGTGTTTTTGCAGGATTTTCACGCTGAAAACACAGATTTGGATAGCGATTATGTAAACAAACTTATGTTCGTTTTTCTGACAATGATTGTCATTTTTATACAATTTTCCCGTGACGAAAATCATACCTCATAATTTAACACAAAAAAACACGATTCTACATTCGACCTGCCATAAGCCGATTTCTTTCGATCTTCTATTTAAAAAATAAAGTATAAAAATCAAAATCGGCAGCGCAAAAGCAGCAAAAAAGAACTGCTTAAAACAGGTTCGCCGCCTTATTAAAAGCAGTTCTTTATCTGCGCTATTATATCTTTTGCTTTTTACGGTTCTATATTTCAACAGCCGCAAATTACATTATTACAAATTTTCAGCCGTTGTTCTCTATCCAATCGGCGACATCTTTCATTCGCAATCGGCGCGGCGTCGGATTTTTGCGCAAGCGCACGCTCCTTCCCCGAAAACGCAAATAAAAAAGCCATGGTATCCCATGGCTTTTTTTGCGGTCCTGAAAATCAAGAATATTATAGTTTTTACATTCTACTGATTTTTGATCGCAGCATAGCACTCGCTGCAATAAACCGGCCGGTCGTCCGACGGCTGGAACGGAACCTTTGCTTCTTTACCGCATTGTGCGCAAGTGGTAACATACAGTGTTTTCGCCGCGTTCTTCCGCTTGTCTCTGCAAGCCTTGCATCTTTGAGGCTCGTTCTGGAATCCGCGCGATGCGTAAAACTCCTGCTCTCCCGCTGTAAATACAAACTCGCTTCCGCATTCTTTGCAGGTCAGTGTCTTGTCTTCGTACATTTGCTCTTTTCTCCTTAGTATAAAGTTTACTGTATTTTTTACCCTCGGGCGGGCTTTCACCGCCATTTTTGCATCCGCAACGCTTTGGAAGTTAAGCTACAAAGGTAAATTATCAGGACGGTTTTAGGGTTTGTTTTAGTTTTTTCTTAATCCTGTACACGGCATTTCCGACGCTTTTCGGCTCCCGGTTCAGCTTTGACGCCATGTCGCTGTAAGACATACCGGATAGATACATCTCGAAAACATTCAACTCATAGGGAGAGAGAACCGAAAAAACCTTGTTATATAAAATGCCGACGCTTTCTCTGTCAATGATGTTGCTTTCCGGCGAACTTGTCATATCCGGAATCGTGTTGTCTGAAATATCGTCATACGAGAGAGTGCTGAAATTCTTGTTGTACTTCCGAACCGCGCTGATAATGCTGTTTTTGATGCATAACGAGGCGTAAGTGAGAAATGACGAAGACTTACTGTCATAGGTCCTGACTGCTTTGAGAAGTCCGATTAGACCTTCCTGAATAAAATCGTCCTTCTCAGATACCGGAAGATTCAGCTGTCTGACGTACCAGTCCAGCAAGCGCTGGTATTTTGCGGCAAGAAGCTCAAAGGCCCTTGCGTTTCCCTGTTTTGCGGAGTTTACCAAATCGTTTTCTGCCAGTTTTTCGTTGTTCAAATCCGTCATAACGTTATTATTTTCCTTAAAAAACAACAAAGGCACCGCCAAACAAGAAACTTTTAACAAAAACTATTATACATTGTTTTTTCTTAAAGTCAATAGCTTTATGAATTTTTTTGAAAAAAATTTTATACCAAATGTAAAAAAGCTTGCCGTTTTCCGGCAAGCTCCTGTCTATTAAGGGGTGATCGGGATAAACTTTGCGATTCTTCTGCGCATTTCCGGCAGCTTTTTCTCGATATCCTTCGCAAGCGCGACCTGGCATTTTGCCCTGATAAGATTATGTTTCGGTTTTCTGCACTTAAAATAGACGTCGCCGTTCAAATAATCCGTCAGGAAACGGGCTGCGAGTTCCAAAGTCATAATGATAACGCCGTCCGGGAGATTGTCGAATTCGGTTTTCGTAATCACGTCCGAAATCTGCGGGATAAACCCGCAGGCGAAACTCTCGTATTTATCCAGGTCCAGCGAAACCTTGGACAGTTCCTCCTCGTCCTCTTCGGCGGTGTTCGCCGCGAACCGTATGGCGTCGCCAAAATCGTGGGCGACATACCCCGGCATTACCGTGTCCAAATCAATTACCGCCAGCGGCGCGCCGGTGTCCTTGTCGAACATGACGTTGTTGCATTTTGTGTCGTTGTGCGTGACCCGCTGCGGCATTTCGCCCAACTCGTTCAGAATCCTGAACTTCGAGGCGTATTCTTCCCTGCTTTTCAGATATTCCAGTTCTTCGATGACCTCTTTTCGTCTTCCGTACGGGTCCCGCTCCGCCGCTTCGTACAGGTCCAAAAAACGCTTTTCGGTATTATGAAAATCAGGGATGGTCGTGTACAGCTTATCCGCCGGGAAGTCCAGCAAAAGTCGCTGGAAGGACCCGAACGCCTCGCCCGCTGATCTTAGAATTTGATTCGTCACCTGATTGTAGCTGGCGGAATTATATACATAGGATAACACGCGCCAGTTGTCGCCGTTTTCCGCTATGTAAAAATAGTGTCCCTTTTTATTTCTATATAATCTAAGAACCTTGCGCCGGATGTCGGTATCCCCGCGCTCTCTCAGCTTTTTCTCGATATGGGAAGTCACAAGCTGGATGTTGCTCGCGATTTGCAGGGGGTCTTTGAATACTTTGGTGTTTACTCTTTGAACGATGTACTGTTTTTCGCCTGTTTCGGTTTTCGTGTTAATGACATACGTATCGTTGATATTCCCGGATTTGATGATGTCGTAGCTTACGTATTCGCCCTTTAGCCCGAAATCTTCGCAGATTTTCCTGAACAGAGTATCCAAAACGGTATACCTCCAAAAATAATAAATAGCGGCGCAATAAAAGAGCCGAAAAGCTCTTTTTATTGCTTTTGGATATAGTCTATAAAGTAATGCGGGTCCTCGGCATACTTTTTTCCTGCTTTGAGCCACATTGCCCGCGCGTCTATTAAATGGCAATAAGCCCTTAGAACATAGCCCGTTTTTAGCTCTGTTCCTGCTTCGAGCAGACCTTCCAGCCTGTCGTAACGCTGCGCGACGCCGGCAAAATTATGCGCGCGGCAGTAATGAACAAAGAGGTTTCCCTCCCTGTCCTTCATTTGGTATTTGTATGTATCGCCAAATAAATAGTCCGGTTCGTACAGTTCCTCAACCGCGTGCATCGAGGTGTTCGGGCGCATGCCGCAGCCGAGAAACAGAATCTTTCCGCCAAGCTCTTTGACTCTTGCGAACGGCGAGTTCGCGCCGCAGGGCGTCGTATCCAGAATATGACCGGAAGTGACATACTCGGCATGTTTCCCAAGTGCACAGCATGAGTGCGTAGGGCATAAGCTTCTGATTACGCCCTTCACCTTTGTCCGAAAATATTCCGGTATTGCGCCCACGTTCGACGGCGTATTGTAGTAATCAAAATACGGATTGTTTTTATTGCAATGCAAATAGCTTAAAGCTGGGAACACGACGGTTCCTTCTTCGCCCACCGCGCGGGTGAGCGCGTCGATGACCTGCTGCGGAGAGACCGGCTCGCCGAGCGACTTCAGCGACGAATGGATTAGAACCGTGTCGCCTTCCGTAATCCCCAGTTCTTTAAGCTGCGCTGCTATTTGCTCGATCATGTCCATTAAATATCTGCTTTCCCGATCCTTCCCGCGGTTTTCCCGCGGGAATTACGAAAATTTATTAAGAACATTATATTTTAATCGGACGATAATGTCAACCGTTTAAACAATTTTTATATACTTCAATTTTATTTTTGTTTGCGATAAATAATCAGATTCTTCAATAACCAGGCCGATGAACCGGACAATAATCATTATATGCCGGAACGAATCTGTCGGATAAATTCGAAGCTTGTATGCTCGTCCTTTTAAACCGCTCGAAAGCTATTATAACGGGATGAAATGGCATTTTTTGTCACATCCTGCATTTTTATACATATTTTTTTATTGTTTTATTAAACTGTTATACACTTTCAAGTATTCTTCCGCGGTTCTTTTGCGTATAAAATCCTGCCGGACAATCTTTTTCACAAGCGAATTCCACGCTTCTTTGTTTTGATACCGCGCGCTCGCTTGTCGAATCGCGCCGAGCAGGTTCCAGACGCTGTACGGCGAAAAAGAAAAACCGTGTCCATCCCCTTCGGACCCGTACAGCGGAACAGCGCCATACTCCGCCGCCGGAAAACTTACCGCTCCGAATATCCCGCCGTCGTCCGGCAGCAGGGTCATGTCGGCGCCCGCGGAAACGAAACGCGCGAGCGTCCGGTCAAACGAAATGACCGCTTTCGCTTTCCGCGGATGGCGGGCGGCCAGATTTTGAAAGAATTTTTCGAAGTATGCGTCGCCCTTTCCCAAAACTACAAGCTGAACATCCTCTTTGAGTATTTCCTCCGCCGCAAGCGCCAGCGTGTCCAGTTTTTTCCGGTCCGAAAACCGCGTCATCACCGCTATCAGCGGAACGTCCGGTTTTTCGGGCAGCCCCGTCCGCTTTTGCAGTTCGGACTTATAACGCTCTTTTTCCGCCGCGATCTTCATAAAAAGCCCGCTGTTTTCAAATTCTCGGTCAAACTCGCCGATTTCAAACAGCTTATACCGGTATTGTTCTAAAAACGCGCGCAGTTCCTTAGAAAAGTCGAGCATGGTTAATGCCGGACCGACCGCGACCGCGTCTGCGGATTCGACCGCGCTTTTTAATCGGTTTATGTTCCCGCTTGGTTCGCCGGCTTCAGACAGGCGGCTCAATGTGAAAACGCGCCGTATGCCGGCATACCTGCCGTCGCGGCCGGCTTTTTCTTTTATATAAATTACGCTCGCAGCCGCCGGCAGGTCCAGCGCGTGCAGAACATCGGGAAAAAAGTTTAGCGCCGGCATCGCTTCCGGTACTGCTTTGCAAAAAAACGATGCATGCGGAAAACTCCGGCAGTCCGCAAAATAGCAGGCCGCGCCGTTGTATTCGCAAGAGTAAACCGCGATGTTTTCGTTTTCCATAGAAAACTGCGCCGCGAAGGCAAGCCGCTCACCCAACCGCTCCATTCCGGCGTCCAGCGGCAGAATGACGCGTACGTCCAGATTTTGGTCGCGCCGCTTCAGCGCGGCGGCAAGGCCGCTTACTTCAAGGACGATTCTTTCGGCGGACGCATTTGGGTTTTCGTTGGCGGCAAAAAGTATCTTTCTCATTTGCCCATTCCTTTCCGAAACGGTAAAGCGAAAACACAATATGAGTATAACCCGTCTTATAAGAACAATACGCAAAAAGAACCCGCGTTCCGCCGACAAAAAAAGAGCGGTTTTCTCCGCGCATATCGCCTAAGAAAACCGCCTCGTTCCGCAATGTTTGCTTTGTGTTCTATTCTTCCGCAAATTCGCCTTCAAAACCGCTCTCGGTATAAGCGTAAACAGTCTTATAATCCTCTTTTTGCGTTAAAAACGAAAGTTTTCCGCCGCTGACCGCGCCGATGAAGGCGAAAGTGATGCCCAAAAGCAGAAGCAGCGCGATTCCCTGTATGATTCTGTCGGTCACCTTTCTTGTCAGTTTCATTCCGCTAACCTCAAATCTGTTTTCATTATAAAAATAATAGCATTTTTCAGAAATCCGGTCAAGTGTTATTTATTTGTAAAAGACATGATTCGCATAGTATCGACTTTTTTCGACTTCAACATATGATATTATTATAGTTGAGGTGGTTATGTTGAAAAAGATTTTCATATGTATCCTGATTATTTTTTTAATACTTCCCTCATGTCAAAAGAAAGAATATAAAAAATACGACTACATATTCGCAAGAATCAATTCTGTTCTCATAAAAATCGACGTGCAGACAGGAAGAGCGACGCCGCTGTGCCAAGACCCGCTTTGCGACCATCAAAACAAGAGCTGTCCATTCTACAATACCGGTTCGCCTGTACCTTCCGAGAACAACAGCGGCGTATATTATATTTACCGTATATCTGACCCTGATTTAGAAATCACAACAGACTATCTAAAATACTACGATTTAACAACCGAAAGGCCGAAGTGTGTTACGAGACAACCAACTCCATACACGACCTCTTCCGCGCAGATAACTGCTTGATTTTTTTAGAATTTTTTATAAAAGACAAAATCAAACGAACCGGAGAAATCAATATTCTTCGTTATGATTTTAAAAGCAAAAAAGTTGAGAAGATAAACAGCGAACCGTTAGATGGCAATCTAATGCTTCTGAGTGTCTATAAAGACCGTCTTTTATGGGCGACAAAAGGTTTATCTAACATTTATACAACAACATTTGATTATAAAGATTTCAATTATGATGTCGACTCGTTTTTTGCGGACGAGTATAAAGCAAAAGACACTTATATTACATTTGAGCTTGACGAGCCCGGAACACAGACCATGACGCTATATAAAATAAGCGGAGATAAAAAAGAGGAAATATGCAAAAATGTTTCTTTCTTTATGGAATATGCCGATCATACGATTTATGAATTAGCATTGGATAATCGAGTATTAATCGGCAAAGACGCAAATATACCTGATATGCGTTATTATAAATTTGTCGAGAATAGAGTTTATTACATTAATAATGACGGAACCGACAATAAAGTATTATGCGATTTCGGTGAACATTATTTTACCGGCATCGAGAAGCTTGCGAATTATGACTGTTATTATAATGAATATCAGCTTGTCCGTTTCTATGATTACAAATTCATTCCGAAGGCAAAATCACAAGCCAAGAAACAAAATACGCAGTGCTGAACACGAAAACCGGCGAGTATAAATTCGTAGAATTTTGATTTTTTGCATAGAACTGTCAACAACAAACGGTTTAACAAGTTCATCGGGAATTTTTTACAAAATCTATTTACAAAGCAAAATAATTGTGATATAGTAATTATTGCGCATCTTACAATATACGGTTAAAATCGTATTTTATGGGATGTCGGGTAATGCTCAGTTGCGGGGTTTCACCTGCCCCCTGCTTGGTTTTACCGGTAAACAACAGTATGGAGGTGAACAAACGATGCTTTTAAAGGAAGAGAAGCAGAAAATCATTAAAGAGTACGCTGTACATGAGAACGACACAGGTTCTCCCGAGGTTCAGATTGCGATTCTTACCAAAAGAATCAATCAGCTCACCGAGCACTTAAAGAAGAACCCGAAGGACAATCATTCACGTAGAGGTCTTTTTATGATGGTCGGAAAAAGAAGAAAATTCCTGAACTATCTTATGAAGAACGATATTAACCGCTATCGTGAAATTATCGAACGTTTGGAAATCAGAAAGTAAACAAACGCTTGGGCGGGAAAAATACCCGCCCTTTTCATTAAAAATTTCGGTTTTTAAAAAACTGTTTTTTGGTTATCATACTTTTAAGTAACGGGAAGCACAGGGGGTTTAGCCACTAAAAAATAATTTTATGAAAAAGCATAAAATTATTTTTTAGGTGTTAAACCACATTACCTGTACTTCCTTGTGAAAATAGCCAAAAAATAGTTTTACACTCATTTTTGGAAAGGAAGAAAAAGATGTTTGAGCAGTACAAGGTTTACAGGTATGAACTTGCCGGCAGACCGCTTGTAATCGAAACCGGCAAAATGGCGCAGCTTTCAAACGGTTCCTGCCTGGTTCGTTACGGCGACACCGCAGTTCTCGCAAACGCAACCGCGTCCGCTGCGCCCAGAGAGGGCATTGATTTTCTGCCGCTCTCGGTTGACTATGAAGAAAAACTCTACGCCGCGGGAAAAATTCCGGGCAGCTGGAACCGCCGCGAGGGACGTCCGTCCGACAAGGCGATCATTACTTCCCGCATGATCGACAGACCGATCCGTCCGCTTTTCCCGAAAGATTTGCGCAACGACATTGTGATTTCCGTCATGGTAATGTCCGTTGACCCGGATTGTTCGCCCGAAATCGCGGGATTAATCGGCGCGTCCACCGCGCTATCCATATCCGACATTCCGTGGAACGGACCCATCGGCGGCTTGTTTGTCGGACTGGTTGACGGCGAAATCGTCATCAACCCCAACGCCGAACAGCGTGAAAAGAGCGAGCTTGAGCTTACCGTTGCCGCGACCAAAGAAAAGGTTGTCATGATCGAGGCGGGCGCGAAGGAAGTTCCCGAAGACATTATGTTCAACGCCATTATGAAGGCGCATGAGGAGATCAAGCCGCTGATCGACTTTATCAGCAGCATCCAGGCCGAAATCGGCAAGCCTAAGTTCGAGTATCCTTCCTGCGATATCGACCCGGTTATGTACGAGAAAATCGCGGATATGGTTGCCGAAGAGATTAAGGAAGCGCTGTTTACCGACGATAAACGCATCCGCGACGAACGACTGAAGCCCATTTACGATAAAGTTTACGAAGCACTCGCAGAAGAATATCCGGACCAGAAGCCGATGATGAACGAGTGCTTATATAAACTTCAGAAGCAGATTGTCCGCCGCTGGCTTTTAGACGAGCAGAAGCGCGTTGACGGCAGAAGAATGGACGAAATCCGCCCGCTCGCCGCGGAGGTCGGACTGCTTCCGAGAGTGCACGGCTCCGGCATGTTCACCAGAGGTCAGACACAGGTTGTCACGACCTGCACGCTTGCGCCTTTAAGAGAAGCGCAGATGCTGGACGGCATCGACGACGAAGACACCAAGCGTTATATGCACCACTACAATATGCCCGGCTACTCTACCGGCGAGGCAAAAGCCGCCCGCAGCCCGGGACGCCGCGAGATTGGTCACGGCGCGCTCGCGGAACGCGCGCTGGAACCGGTTCTCCCCTCCGTAGAAGAGTTCCCGTACGCGATCCGCTGCGTTTCGGAGGTTATCTCCTCCAACGGCTCGACCAGCCAGGCTTCCGTCTGCGGCTCGACGCTCGCGCTGATGGACGCCGGCGTGCCGATTAAGGCGCCCGTCGCCGGTATCTCCTGCGGTCTGATTACCGAAGGCGACCGCTGGATGACCATTATGGATATTCAGGGCCTTGAGGACTTCTTCGGCGATATGGACTTCAAAGTCGCCGGAACCAAGAACGGCATTACCGCGATTCAGATGGACTTAAAGATCGACGGTCTTACTCCCGAAATCATCAAGGCGGCGTTTGAAACCACCAGAGAGGGCAGACTGTTTATTCTTGACACAGTGATGCTTCCCTGCATCTCGGCGCCGAGACCGGATGTTTCCAAGTACGCGCCCAAGATGATCTCGACCAAGATCGACGTTGACAAGATCCGCGACGTTATCGGCAGCGGCGGAAAGGTTATCCAGAAGATTTGCTCCGATACCGGCGCCAAGATAGACATCGAGGACGACGGAAGCGTATTCATCGCGGCCGTCGATAAGGAAGCGGGCTACAAAGCGCTCCAGATGATCGAAGCGATTGTAAAAGACCCGGAGCCGGGCACCGTGTTCGTCGGAAAAGTAACCCGTATTATGAACTTCGGCGCGTTTGTAGAAATCGCTCCCGGCAAAGAAGGTCTGGTCCACATTTCGCAGCTTGACAAGAAGCGCGTCGCAAAGGTTGAGGACGTCGTCAGCGTCGGCGACGAGATCAAGGTTCTTGTAACCGAAATCGACGACAAGGGCAGAATCAACCTTTCAAGAAAAGATGCGTTAAATCTGGTCGACGATAAAAAATAAATAAAAAAATGCGTATAACGCGGTCTGCGTTATACGCTTTTTATATTTTGCTATATCGAGCGCTCCCGAAAGAACACGCCCGAAGCAATACTGACTAAGCTATGTATCCGGCAACCGGAATTTGGCTGCACTGCTGTTTTAGTGCCGAAACAAACACTTTGTTTTGCATTCAGCCGCCTTTCCATTCAATGTGACAAAGTCCGGCAACCCACTTTAGTATAAAGCCATAAACGATTAACAATATGATCGCTGTAGCAATCTTAGCTGCAACGATCAGCCAAGTACGATCTTTAATTTTTCTCTGAAAGTGCTCAAACAAAAGCGAACCCCCCGCGAACATAATCAAAGCTGAAATCGTAAAAATGATATTTTTTACATTCATAAACAATACCCTATTTAATTATAATCCCAACCATCTGAAAGCCGAATGCCGTCTTTCATTGCTCTAATTACAAGCTGTAAGTGCACCTGTCAACGCTCCGGCGTCAAACGCAATTCCAATACTTCCCCGCGGCAGAATAACCCTGTCTCGGGCGGTCTTATAAGCCGAAACGATAGGGTTCGTACGGCGATTCTTCCAGTACTCTCGAGCCTATAAAAGCCCATTCTCCGTCCTTTTCCTGCATTTCGCACTCTACCTTGTGCGATTTTATCAGTTCGGACGGGTCCGCGTAATACTGAATCGTCACAAACGTTTTCTCGTTTTCTTTTCGCTCGCCGACAAAACTATACCGCCAAACGATAGCGCCGTGTCCCATAAGCCTGTATTTTCCGTCGACGAGCATTGTGACGCTTTCGTACGGCTGAAAGTTCTTAATCGCGACAATTCCAGCGCGTACTGCTGCAGTTCCTCGAGCGTCAAGTCGCCGTACTGCCACAACAGGTAATAGGTTATATAATACCTGTATCTCGTTTGCTCGTCTTTACTCAGCGAACTGTAATTTCTGTATAGATAATCGCCGCTTACCATCAGCCATTTCTCCAGGGTCTTCTGCGGTTCCGTATGATTTTGCGTCCTGGCCGGCGTCATCTCCCACGTATCAGCCCCTTGCCCGACGTAATAGCTGTACTCTCCCGGCGGAAGCGTATCCAGTTCGCTCGACAGCACGGTGAACTTAAAAACCAGCCCGGACGAGTTGCCTTCAAAACTTGAAATGGAGTATTTTCCGAACTCCAACGTCTTTAATTCGTCGTATATCCCCGTTTCAAGATTGCATAACTGCTCCAGCGTCTCGGTGTCTTTGGACAGAAAAGCGCGGATAAACTGCTCCTCGCCGCTGTTTTTTTCCAGTCCGAGCTTTTCAAAGTCGTTGATGTCGAATATGATTTTAATCAGTTCGTTCGACGTGTCGGCAAGACTGTTTTCCGGGGCGCTGGATTCGACGGACGGCGCCGATTCTTCGGAAGTCTCCTGCGACGGCGTATCGTTTGCTGTCCCTGCTGCGGAGGTACGCGAACCCGTATCCCGCGCGTCTTCGTTGCAGGAAATCAGTATTGCTGCGCAGAGAATGAACGCTAAAATACAGCAGATAATTTTTTCACTGTAATTCAGGTCCTTTCGGGTTTTTTAGTATTATAATCCTTCAATATACGGTTCATACGAAGATTCTTCTATATTGAATGCTATAATAAAAGTGGTAAAAATCGGCAAAATTGTTTCAGGCAAAAATCTTTTCAATTAAACATATTAACCTTCCGCAAATCGATAAAAAACGAATTATATATTGACTTTTCAGGCATACTGCATTAAAATTAAGTATTAAATGATCACTCGGAGGGGCTTCCTACATGAAGCGTGTTTTTCTTGTCGTGCTGGACAGTCTCGGCATAGGCGCACTGCCGGACGCTTCGGAGTTCGGCGACGCGGGCTGCCATACGCTCCGGTCGCTTACGACGTCCAAAGCGCTGTCTATCCCCACCCTGACCAAAATGGGCATCTTCAATATCCAAACGGCGGGACTGACGCAGTACGCATACACAGGAACCCCGATCGCGAACTACGGCGCGATGGCGGAGCGAAGCAAAGGCAAGGACACCACCATCGGGCACTGGGAAATCGCGGGCATTATCTCGCCCAAACCTTTGCCCACCTATCCGAACGGGTTCCCGGCGGAAGTCATCAAAGCCTTCTGCGAACAGACGGGAAAAGAAATCCTTTGCAACAAGCCCTACTCCGGCACTGAAGTGATAAAGGATTACGGCGACGAGCATATCCGGACCGGAAAGCTGATCGTCTATACATCGGCGGACAGCGTTTTCCAAATCGCCGCGCACGAGAGAATTGTTTCCCGCGAGGAATTGTATCATTACTGCAGGATTGCCAGAAAAATCCTGCAGGGCGAGCACGCCGTCGGCAGAGTTATCGCGCGGCCCTTTACGGATAAGGACGGCGTATATGTCCGCACGAACGGCAGACACGACTTTTCGCTCGAGCCTTACGGCGAAACCATGCTGGACATCCTCAAAGAAAACGGAAAAGAAGTCATCTCAATCGGTAAAATCAACGATATTTTCGCTTCGCGCGGGATTACCGAATCCAACCCGACCGCGAACAACAGCGAAGGCGAAGCGCTCCTGCTGAAAACGGCGGAACGCGACTTCAACGGGCTGTGTTTTGCCAATCTTGTCGATTTTGACATGGTTTACGGTCACCGCAGGAACATTGACGGCTATGCCGCGGCTCTTACCAGTTTTGATAAAACCCTTTCTTTATTGCTCGAAAAGCTGGATACAGACGACATGCTGATGATTACCGCCGACCACGGCTGCGATCCGGGCTTTACCGGCACAGACCACACGCGCGAGTATGTTCCCCTGCTGGTGTACGGCAAGGGGCTGAAGCGCGGCGTCGATCTCGGCGTAAGAAGCACTTTTGCCGACGTTGCGGCGGCGGTGACGCAGTCTCTTGGCGTAAGACAGGCGGGTACAGGCTTAAGTTTCCTTGGCGACGTAATAAATTAAAAAAGGATGATTTGCTGTGTTGAGAATGTACGACTTAATCCAGAAAAAACAGAACGGATATGCGCTCAGCGAAGAAGAACTCACCTTTTTTGTCAAGGGAGTAACCGACGGTTCCATTCCGGATTATCAGATTTCGGCGCTGCTGATGGCGATTTTCTTCAAAGGCTTGACAGAAGAGGAAACCACCGTCTTTACCGAATGTCTGGTGGACAGCGGAGAAAGAGCCGACCTTTCCGCCATTAAAGGCAAAAAAGTGGACAAGCACAGCACCGGCGGCGTCGGCGACAAGACCTCTTTGATTGTCGCTCCGATGGTCGCGGCTACCAATATGGGGGTTTATGTCGCCAAAATGTCCGGCAGAGGGCTCGGGCATACCGGCGGAACCATCGACAAGCTGGAATCCATTCCCGGCGTAAACACCAATCAATCCCGCGAAGACTTTTTAAGAATCGTAAACGAAATCGGGCTCTGCATCGGTCAGAGCAGCTGTTTTGCGCCCGCGGACAAGAAACTGTACGCGCTGCGCGACGTTACCGCGACGGTAAACTGCCTGCCGTTGATCGCTTCGAGCGTGATGAGCAAGAAGCTCGCCGCCGGCAGTGACTGCATCGTTCTGGACGTCAAGTGCGGCAGCGGCGCCTTTGTAAAAACCGTCAAGGAAGCGACCGAGCTTGCCGATTTGATGGTCAAAATCGGAACCAGAGCGGGCAAGAAAACCGTCGCGCTGATTACCAACATGGACGTTCCGCTGGGCAGAAACGTCGGAAACAGCCTCGAAGTCATCGAAGCCATCGACGTCCTTGACGGACAGGGGGACAAGGACCTTACCGAGCTCTGCATTACGCTTGCGGCGAATATGCTATATATCGCGAACGCGGCGGACTACGACGAGTGCGTCAGAGCGGTTACCAAAACCCTGCACGACGGCAGCGCGAAAAAGAAGCTGGCCGACCTTGTCGCCGCGCTCGGCGGGAACAGCGACTACATATACAACCCGTCCCTTTTCAAGGAAAGCAAAATTTCGGCGATTATCGCGGCAGACCGAAGCGGGTATATCTATAAAATGGACACCGAGCTGATCGGCGTCGCCGCCGTGGTATTGGGCGCCGGCCGCATGACCAAAGAATCCCCGATCGACCACAGAGCCGGCATCACCTTCCACCATACGGTCGGTGATTATGTAAACGAGGGCGAAGCGATCGCGACCATATACACAAGCAATATCAGCAAAGCGCAGAACGGCATGGAGCTGATATTCAACGCTGTAAAAATCAGCGATAAAAAACCGGAACCGAAAAAGTTAATATATAAAACGATCGGCGGCAAGTTTTAAATCCTTTGCCGCGAAAGGATAGATATATATAAACATGAAATCCGACATCGAAATTGCGAACGAAGCCGAACTGAAACCGATTCAGGAAATCGCGCAAAAACTCGGCGTTTTGGACGAAGAGCTTGAGCTGTACGGGAAATACAAAGCAAAAATCAACCTGTCGATTCATAAAAGACTGCAAAGCAAAAAAGACGGCAAACTGATTCTCGTCACCGCAATATCCCCCACCCCCGCCGGCGAGGGCAAAACCACCACCACCATCGGGCTGGGTCAGGCGATGGCGAAAATCGGGAAGAACGCGATTATCGCTTTGCGCGAGCCGTCGCTCGGACCCGTATTCGGCGTCAAGGGCGGCGCGGCGGGCGGCGGATATTCGCAGGTTCTGCCGATGGACGAAATCAACCTCCACTTCACCGGCGATTTTCACGCGGTCACCAGCGCGAACAATCTTCTCTGCGCGATGATCGACAACCATATTCTGCAGGGCAACGCGCTCGGCATCAACCCGAAGCGGGTTGTTTTCTCGCGCTGTCTGGACATGAACGACCGCGCTCTGCGCGGCACCGTCATCGGCTTGGGCGGCAAGATGGACGGCGTTGTCCGCGAAGAACGCTTTATGATTACCGTCGCGAGCGAGATTATGGCGATACTCTGCCTCGCAGAGTCGATTTCCGACCTGAAGGAAAAGCTGGGCAATATTCTTGTCGCTTACACATACGACGAAAAACCGGTATACTGCCGGGATTTGAACGCGCAGGGCGCGATGTGCGCGCTTTTGAAGGACGCGATAAAACCCAATTTAGTGCAGACCACGGAGAACACCCCCTGCATCATCCACGGCGGACCTTTCGCCAATATTGCGCACGGCTGCAACTCGATACTGGCGACCAAAACGGCTTTAAAACTTGCCGATTACTGCATTACCGAGGCCGGTTTCGGCGCGGACCTGGGCGCGGAGAAGTTTTTGGACATCAAATGCCGCAAAGCGTCCCTTTCGCCGAGCGCGGTCGTGCTGGTCGCGACCGTACGCGCGCTCAAATACAACGGCGGCGTCAGCAAGGAGAACCTGAACGTAGAGAATCTGGAAGCGCTGAAGCAGGGCAGCTCGAACCTGAAAGCGCATATCGAAAACCTCAAAAACTACGGCCTGCCCATTGTCGTCGCCATCAACCACTTCTACGCGGACACCGAGCGGGAAATCGAATGGCTCAAGCGTTTCTGCGCCGATTTGGGCGTAGAAGCGGTGGTATCCAAAGCGTTCGCGGAGGGCGGAAGCGGCGCCGTCGAGCTTGCAGAAGCGGTCTGCAGGGCCTGCGAGCAGGAATCGCAGCTTAAACTTTTGTATCCGGACGATTACGCGCTGACGCAGAAAATCGAAACGCTGGCGAAAACCATTTACCGCGCGGACGGCATCGATTACGCGCCGGCGGCTTTGAGCGCGATTCAGGAAATTGAGGCAATGGGCTACGGAAAACTGCCGGTCTGCGTCGCAAAAACGCAGTATTCGCTCTCCGACGACCCGAAACGGCTGGGCTGTCCGTCCGGCTACCGGATGAACGTGCGCGAGGTCAGGGTCTCTGCCGGCGCCGGATTTGTGGTCGTGCTTGCGGGCGCCATTATGACGATGCCCGGGCTTCCCAAAAAACCGGCGGCCGAAAGCATCGACGTCGACGAGAACGGCGTCATTACCGGTCTGTTTTAAGATAATCATTCGTGAATTTTATTACATAAATTCGTTCGCTCGCCCGTCTCCGTCCGCGGCGGTTTCTTGCTGCCTTCGCGCGGGCGGCACGCCTTTTTAGGCGTTTTTCGGTCGATAAAATCCGCCCGAAAAATAGATTAAACAGAAAAAGAAAGGCTTTTTATGAAAGAATACGTTTCAAAATGCCTTGCCGATACCGAAAGAATAGCTTCCGAAATAGCCGGACATCTTAAAAAAGGCTCTTTCCTCGCTTTGTACGGCGAAATGGGCGCGGGCAAAACCGCTTTTGTCAGAGGGCTGGTCAAAGCGCTGATTCCGGAATGTCTGGACCTTGTGCACTCCCCCACGTTCGCCATTGTCAACGAGTACGCAGGCAGAGAGCTGACGATTTACCACTTTGATCTGTACCGCATTAAAAACGAGGAAGACCTGTACTCGACAGGCTTTTATGATTACCCCGACGACTGCATCATCGTTACCGAATGGAGCGAGCTGTTTGAAAACGCCATCCCGAAGAACGCGGTCCGGGTGAAAATAGAAATCATCAACGATACTGAAAGAAGGATTACGCTTTGCTGATTTTAGGAATGGACACAACCGCCGTAACCGCTTCGGTTGCGGTCGTAGAAATAGACGAAAAAGTACGGACATACAGCCTTTTTTCAGTTAAAAACCGGCTTACGCACAGCGAAACGCTGATGCCCATGGTCAAGCAGGCGCTGGACCTGTACGGCGCGAAGCCTTCGGACCTGAACCTGATTGCGGTCAGCGTCGGGCCGGGCTCGTTCACCGGCGTGCGCATCGGCGTCGCAACCGTGAAGGGTTTGGCGTTCGGACTGGGGAAAGAGATGCCCTGCGCCGCTGTTTCGACGCTGGAAGCGCTGGCGGAAAACCTCTCGCAGCAGGGAGGCATCGTCTGCCCGGTCATGGACGCGCGCAGAAGCCAGTTTTACAACGCGCTGTTTCAAGACAGACAGCGGCTGCGCAAAGACAGGCTGATTCGCGCGGAGGAACTCAAAGAAGAACTGTTGTCGTTCGGCGGGCCGGTCACGCTCTGCGGCGACGGCGCGGACCTGTTTTACGCGCTGTGCGGCGAACTGCCGAATATCAAACTCGCTTCCGCGGCGTCGAAAGACCAGAACGCGCTTTCCGTCGCCGTCTGCGGTTACAGAGCGTTTAAAGAGAACCGGCTTCTGACCGCGAAAGAACTAAAACCGGTTTACCTGCGCGCGTCGCAGGCGGAACGAGAGAAGTTTGGGATTGAATAGGCAGGGAGTAAGAGGTAAAAGGTAAGAAGTAAGAAGAAAGTAATAGGTAAGAAGTAAGAGGTAAAAGGTAAGAAGTAAGAAGAAAGTAATAGGTAAGAAGTAAGAGGTAAAAGGTAAGAAGTAAGAGGTAAAAAAGTAATAGGTAAAAAGAAAGAAGTAAGAGATAAAAAGGAGAGTTGTTATGATAGCGTTAGGCTGCGACCACGGCGGCTTTGAAATAAAAGAAGCCATTAAAAAACATCTTCAGGAGAAAAACATTCCGTTTATTGATTTCGGCGCCCACTCGACGGACTCGGTCGATTACCCGGACTACGCGCATTTGGTATGCGAATCCATCCAGAAAGGCGAGAGCGAGTTCGGTATCCTCTGCTGCGGAACAGGAATCGGCATGTCCATCGCCGCGAACAAGCACAAGGGAATCCGCGCGGCCGTGCTGTCAGACGAGTTCTCCGCCGAGATGACCCGCCGGCACAACAACGCGAACGTCTTATGCTTAGGCGGCAGAGTTATTAACGAGGAAAAAGCGGTAAAACTTGCCGACATTTTCCTTTCCACCCCGTTTGAGGGCGGCCGGCACGAAAGACGTGTTGAAAAACTAAACGCGCTTGACAAATACATCGAACAGGAGTAAAAGCATGAAATCCGTTATCACTGTCACAGGCAAGGACAATGTCGGCATCATCGCGAAAGTTTCCGCCTGCTGCGCAAAGTACGGCGCGAACATCTTAGACATTTCGCAGACCGTCCTGCAGGATTATTTCGCGATGATTATGCTGGTCGACGTCAGCAAGCTGTCGATCGGGTTCAGCGCATTCGTGGACGAGCTGGACGCGCTCGGCGCGGAAAACAACCTCAAGATTCATACCATGCATGAGGATATTTTCAACTCCATGCACAAAATATAAAAAAACAGGAAGCCGAAGCATGCTGAACACACAAGACATACTCGAAACCATCGAAATGATAGAAACCGACCATCTTGACATCCGCACGATTACGATGGGCATTTCCCTGCTCGACTGTTCGTCGTCGGACGGGAACGTCTTCTGCAAAAAGATTTACGATAAAATCACCAAAAAAGCGGAAAACCTTGTCAAGGTCGGCGAAGAAATCGAAAAACAATACGGAATTCCGATTATTAATAAACGAATAGCGGTCACGCCCATTTCGATCGCGGGCGGCAGCCTGAAATACGACGACTTTATCAAAGCCGCGAAAACGCTTGACAAAGCCGCCGAAGCGACCGGCGTCAACTTTATCGGCGGTTATTCGGCGCTGGTACAGAAAGGCTCGACCCCCGCCGAGGACTCGCTGATCGATTCCATTCCGGAAGCGATCGCGTCCACCAAGGCGGTCTGCTCATCGGTCAACGTCGCGACCACGAAAGCGGGCATCAACATGGACGCCGTCGCGAAAATGGGTCATGTGATTAAAAAGACCGCCTATCTGACCCGCGAGCAGGACTCCTTCGGCGCGGCGAAAATCGTCGTGTTCGCGAACGCGCCGGACGACAACCCCTTCATGGCAGGCGCTTTCCACGGCGTCGGCGAAGGGGATACAGTCATCAACGTCGGCGTTTCCGGACCGGGCGTCGTCCGCAGCGCGCTCGCAAAAGCGAAGGGCGCCAACCTTGCCGAAGTCGCTGAAATCATCAAGCGGACCGCTTTCAAAATCACGCGCGTCGGCCAGCTGGTCGCAAGAGAAGCCAGCCAGCGCCTGAACGTCCCGTTCGGCATCGTCGATCTCTCGCTCGCGCCCACGCCCGCCATCGGCGATTCGGTCGCGCGCATTTTGGAGGAAATGGGCCTTGAATGCTGCGGCGCATACGGCACCACCGCCGCGCTCGCGCTATTAAACGACGCGGTGAAGAAGGGCGGCGTCATGGCCTCTTCGCAGGTCGGCGGACTTTCCGGCGCGTTCATACCGGTTTCCGAGGACGAGGGCATGATTCACGCCGCGGACTGCGGCTGCCTGACGCTCGAGAAGCTCGAAGCGATGACCGCCGTCTGCTCGGTCGGTCTGGACATGATCGCAATTCCCGGCGACACGGATGCGGACATTATTTCCGCCATGATTGCGGACGAGATTTCCATCGGCGTGGTCAACTTCAAGACCACCGCGGTGCGCGTCATTCCCGCGTACGGCAAAACCGTCGGCGATAAAATCAGTTTCGGCGGACTCTGGGGCGAAGCGCCCATTATGAAAATCAATACCGCCTCACCCTCGGTCTTTATCAAACGAGGCGGACGCATCCCCGCTCCGATTCAGTCGCTCAAAAATTAGGGCAAGTAAAAAAGGCAGCACCGGAGAATCCAATGCTGCCTTGATTTTTGCGCTGCGGTTACGGAATATAATCTATGTTCGCCTTCCTTGCCTGCGCGTGCTGAAAGCGGCGGTCGATCGTATAGAGTTTGCCGTCCTTTACAAAGCGCGCGCCGGTCTGTTTAAAATGGAAGGGCACGCCGGCGGCGACGCACTGGCTGCGGATATCCAAAACCCAGTCGAAATTGCAGATCCGCGCCCGACTTCCCGATTCCCCGCCGACCGTCACGCCCTCTATCCGGCTGTTCAAATAGGGCGACAGGTCAATGGCTGACAAGAGCGGCTCGCAGATAATCTGCTTATGCTTGATCGGAAGACTAAGGAAGAACGGCAGCCGCTCGTCCGCGCGCCGCTGGTTCTCGCAGGTGACGCAGATAATGACGTTCTCGTATCCGTCCTTCCAGTCGTCCGGCAGCGACACATAAAAGCGTTTGATGCGCTTCGTGATCATCAGAAAGTCAAGGTCGCTGCGCTCGCGGATCATCGCCCACGCTTCTTTGCGCCACTCGTCGGCGCTTTCGATAAAGAAGTCGGAAGAAAAGCAGGTGTAAACGACACCGCTTCCCTGCAGTTTGTATTCACCGTTCCGCTTTCTTCTGACCGGCAAATCGAAATCCTTGTTTTTCCTTACTTCCGAGGCGTCTCTTTCATGCCGGCCGTCGATACGGTAAACGTAGCAGTTCATACAGCCTTCGCTGTATTTTTCGCAGCCGTGCCACGGATTCCAAAGCATGAGAACACCTCGCAACATAGATTTTACTTTTTATAAAAGAAGGTAAAGCAATGATAGAATTTTTAATCGTAGGATTAGGCGGATTCATCGGCTGCTGCCTGCGGTTCGGCATATCAAAACTGTCGCCGTATAATCTGCAGTTCCCTTTTCCTACGTTACTCTCCAACATTATCGCAGGTTTCTTTGTCGGTTTTATTACCGAAATAGAACAATATTCCAATTCCATCACCCCAAAGACAAAACAGTTCTTAACAACCGGTATGATGGGCGGGTTGAGCACCTTTTCAACCTTCAGTTTAGAGACCGTCCATATGTTTGCGCAAAGCAAGTACACGCACGCTGTTTTGAATATTCTGCTGAACATCCTGCTCAGCTTTGCAGGCGTCGTTCTCGGAATGCTGACAGCAAAACTGATTTTCAAGAAACAATAACATCCATGGTGAAATATGTTTATTAAAAATATGATGAAGGACAAAGCGTTCTGGAAAGCGACGCTGTTTATCGCCGTGCCTGTGGCGTTCCAGAACCTGCTTTCCAACTCCTTTTCGCTGATAGACCTTTTGATGATCGGCGGTCATGGCGACGATACCATCGCCGCCGTCGGACTGGCTGGTCAAATAACCTTTCTGCAGACCATTTTTCTGTTCGGAATATGTTCCGGCGGAATGGTTTTTATCACCCAGTACTGGGGCGCGGGAAATTACCCCGCGATTAAAAGAACCTACGGCATGATTATGGTCAACTGCGCCGCAGTCGGTTTTCTTTTCTTTGCCGTGTCGTTTCTGGTGCCCAAGTTCCTGATGGGCCTTTATACCGACGATATCGCGCAGATTGAAATCGGCGCGAAGTATTTAAGAACCGTGTCCGTATCCTACGTTTTCACCGCGCTGACGATGGGCTTTTCGTTTGTTTTGCGTTCGACCGAAAAAGTAATGATTCCGCTGGCGGCGAACATTTTTGCGGTTATAACCAATATAGTGCTAAATTACGCGTTTGTCAACGGAAACCTCGGCTTTCCCGCGCTGGGCGTCGTCGGCCTTGCGGTCGCGACCGATATCGCCGCTATTATCAATCCCCTGCTGATACTGCTTTTCTCGTATTTCAGGAAAACCATTCTCATCGCTCCGCTCAAAGAGATATTCGCGTTTAACCTGACCGGGCTGAAAGGGTATTATTCCATCGCGCTTCCGGTCTTTATCAACGAAGTGCTCTGGTCGCTCGGAACCACCGCGTACAACTCGATTTACGGCCATATGGGCAGCTATGCGCCCGTCGCGATCGTAAAAAATATCGATAATATGGTGTTCGTGCTGTTTACCGGGCTTTGCAGCGCCTGCGCGGTTCTGATTGGAAAATACGTCGGCAATCACGATTTAAAAACCGCGAAGGAATACTCAAAGCGTTTCCTTTTCCTGCTTCCTTTATCCAGCCTGTTCGCCGGCGGACTTGTCATTCTGTGCCGGGGCGGCATCCTAAACTTCTACACCGCGAGCGACGAGGCGTTAAGCATCGCGAACATACTGCTCTTCATCCTCAGCCTGGAGTTTATCATCCGCAATATCTCCTATATCTGCATCGTCGGCATCTTTCGGGCGGGCGGCGACACCAAAACCGGCGCGCTGTACGACCTTATCTGCCTGTGGTTCATCGGACTGCCCGTCACCTTCGTCAGCGGAATCCTGCTAAAGCTTGACATTGTGACCGTGTACGCGCTCATGCTGTTCAGCGAGGATACCGTTAAAGCGATTATGTGCCTGAAGTATTACGGCACCATGAAGTGGATAAAGCCGGTAAGCCAGATCGAAGATTAGCCGATGTAAAGTTCAAAAAAGTAAGCCGCCGGCTCGCCTGTTCTTTTTGCGGGAGTCGCCGCCGGACAATATAACTAAAAAACCGGTTTCTCATTTTGCTTTGAGAAACCGGTTTTTGGTTTTATACGCGATATAAATTGTAGGTGCCTAAAAAATGCTTCTTTATCAGCAGATAATCCAGCGCCGACGGCTCCGGATCGCCGCTTACGCAGGCGGCTTTGAGCTGAGCCGCCGTGGGAATCGTCGTTCCGATGACGATGCGCTTAACGAGCAGGCAATCCATCGCGTCAATCTCGCCGTCGCCGTACACATCGCCGAATATATAGATGGTCACCAATTCGCCGCCGATCATAATCTGACAGCCGGTGCCGACAAAACTGCCGGCTGGCAGCGGTTGGCCATCCTGGTCCAAAACCACAAGCGTTCCTTCAAACTCGTTCTGCAGCTGAGCCACCGTTACTTCAGCCTGAACGCCTGTCAGATAGCCGTTCTCTACTTTGAGCTTGCTCTGCGGCTTCAAAGTGATGCCCGACGGCGGTTCCAACTTGGGAATAATCTCTGTTTGAAAAATTTCGCCGCAGACCGTGCATTTTTTAATGCGTTCGCCGCTCTGCGTGTAGGTCGCTTCCCTCGTTACAATCCAATCGCTGGCCGTATGACCGTTTTTACAGGGGTCGACATAAGCAGTGCTGTAAAGAATTGGATAATTCAGTATCGTTTCATCTTCGCGGTGCATCTGGTTAAAGGTTCTATTACCGAAGTTCGGCGCAGTCGTATTATGCCCCACCAGGAAAAAATCATAAAAAATGGCTGACTGGTCGTCCCAGGTGACGTCGACCGCGTACCAGTAACCGTTTTCCATCTTGACATAATTCCACATATGCGGCTCGCTGATGGGACCGTTTACGCCCTCGCCGATAATCAATGCGCAAGGTATTTTATACTTGTCGCATAAAAGCTTGAAAGCCTCCGCGTACCCCTCGCAGACCGCCCTGCCGGCTACCAGCGCGCCGTACGGCTCATGCGCGTACGTCGCGTTCGCGTCATAAACGATCGTCTGGCAGAGATAGTTATGTATGTCCTTCAGGATGCCGTACCAGTTCGTATGTGTTGATTTGAAGGAGTTTACCTTCTCGAGCACGGCGTTTATATAGCTGTTCGGGTTGTTTTCATATTTTTTTGACACGACCAACCTAAAGGTAATGCCGGATATCGTCCAGACGTAATGATTTCCTGATTTTTCGCCGGATATTTGATCTGTATCAAATCCGTAAGAGAACGCGTCGTAAACAAACGCGATCGGATTGTCCCAAATATACGCGTAGAAAACCGGAACAACCAATGCAAAAATTTCACCCATTGCCTGAGACGTTTCCGCTTCAGTAGGATTCTGCGTGCTGCTGGTAAAGGTTATCTTGTTTGTAAGATTGAATTTGCACCCGTTTTGACTTGGCGTAAAAGTCTTGACTTCGTCGTACAGACGCTTCTGGTCAGCATTCAGCTGACTGTAATAGGAATCAATATACGGGGATGAACTGCTGAAGTAGCCGGAACCGCTTTCATACGTTTTAGACGAAGCGAATCCCGAAACATTCGTACCGGTTGCCGAAACTCCCGACGGCGCTGTGAAGGACAACAAAACCACCAAAACCGTGAAGATTGAAACCAGCTTCTTGCGAAACGGCATAAGCCTTCCCCCTGTTTATTTAAAAATTGTATTTAGATGCTGGGGTTTAGCGTGTAGTTCGGCGCCTCTTTCGTGATGTAAACGTCGTGCGGATGGCTTTCTTTCAGTCCCGCGTTGGTTATGCGTATAAAGCGCGTATTCTCCTGCAGTTCCTTGATGGTTCTCGTTCCGCAGTAGCCCATGCCCTGGCGCAAACCGCCGATGAGCTGGTACACGGTTTCCGAAAGCATGCCCTTATACGCCACTCTTCCCTCGACGCCTTCGGGAACGAACTTCTTCGCGTTGCTCTGGAAGTACCTGTCTCCGCTTCCCTTCTGCATCGCGCTGATGGAGCCCATGCCCCTGTAAGTTTTGAACTGTCTGCCCTGATAAATCTCAATCTCGCCCGGAGCTTCCTCGCAGCCTGCGACCAGCGAGCCGACCATAATCACGTCCGCGCCCGCGGCAATGCCCTTTACGATATCGCCCGAGTACTTCACGCCGCCGTCGCCGATGATCGGAACATCGTACTTCCTTGCGACAGAAGCGGCGTCGAATATCGCCGTAATCTGCGGCACGCCGATGCCGGCAACCACTCTCGTCGTGCAGATAGAGCCGGGACCCATGCCCACCTTGATCGCGTCGGCGCCGGCTTTAATCAGCGCTTCCGCGCCCTCCGCGGTCGCGACGTTTCCGGCGATGACCTGCGCGTCCGGGAACGCGCTCTTGAGCTGTTTTACCGCGTTGATTATGTTCTGCGAATGACCATGCGCGGAGTCCAGCACCAGCGCGTCCACGCCGTTTTTCAGCAGTTTGTCGGCTCTCTCGAGCAGGTCTTTCGTAGCTCCGACCGCGGCGGCGCAAATCAGCCTGCCCTGCGCGTCTTTTGCCGCGTTCGGGTATTTCAGCGTCTTTTCAATGTCCTTGATGGTGATAAGCCCTTTCAGATAACCGTTTTCGTCCACCAAAGGCAGCTTCTCTATTTTATGCTGGCGGAGAATCTTTTGTGCTTCCTCCAGCGTCGTGCCGACCTTGCCGGTAATCAGGTTATCCTTCGTCATAACCTCTTCTATTTTAATGTCGTACGAATCGAGGAAGCGGATGTCGCGGTTAGTGATAATGCCGACCAGTTTTCCGCCGTCGCAAATCGGCACGCCCGAAATGCGGTATTTTGCCATCAGCTCGCACGCGTCGTAAACATAATGCTCTTTTGTAAGAAAAATCGGGTTGTTGATAACGCCGTTCTCGCTTCTCTTAACCCGTTCTACCTGGTCCGCCTGTTCCTCGATCGACATATTCTTGTGAATAACGCCGATTCCGCCCTCTCTTGCGATAGCGATCGCCATTCTGTATTCCGTAACCGTATCCATCGCGGCGGTCATAAGCGGAATATTCAGTTTTATTTTATTTGTCAAGCGTGTGGTGGTGTCCGCTTCTCTCGGCTCAAAATCGCTTTTCGCGGGCAGAAGCAGCACGTCGTCGAAGGTCAATCCTGTTTTTCCGAACTTTTCTTCGAATGATAGCATCTTATACATCCTCTCTGCTAACCTAAAAAGTACATTTTTTCTATTATAGATTTTATCCTTTTTCTTGTCAAGAATCAAAGAATGTCTTTTAAAAAATCTATGTATTTTTCTTTTGTTCTTTTTCCGGTTCGAAGCAGAGAAAGAATCGCTATGAGAAAAAGAATTAAAAACGCGACGCTCATCCAGGAGATTTCAGTATAGCGTTTTTTAACTTCCAAAAATATCGTCAACGCCAACGCCAAAATGACGCCGATGCAAACGTATTCCGTGACGCTTTTCGTAAAAAATCCTCTAATTTCGCTTCCCTCGGCAGTGCCCACGATTTTTCCTCTGAATATAGACGACAGCGGCTCTCTTGAAACGCCGGTGCGGCGCATCAGCATGATTTTATTGCCTTTTCTTTTTCCGCAGAATACCAAATCCAGCACGTCGTCGTGTCCCGCGAAGCGTGCAGGATTAAGCCGGTCATCCCAGCGCGCGATCAGTTCTTCCGGGCTGCGATTGCTTTTTAACACGATCAATTCTCTATCACCTTTTGCGGATTATAACATAATATTAAGGAAAGGTCAATTGCAATTTTATAAGATGTATGATATATTGATATTAAATTTGAAAAATTTGCAAAAGGAACGCGTATATGACACCGAAAAAAAGGTTTCGATTCAATCGCAAAAGCTATCCGGACGTTCAAAGAATTCAGCCCGATATTCACAAAGGGCTGACGCGCAAACAGGTCGCAAAAAGAATCGCGCAGGGGAAAATCAACGTCAACATCAACCCGAAAACCAAAAGCGTCGGCGCGATTCTTCGGGACAACATTTTTACGCTTTTCAACTTTTTAAACCTTGTGCTGGTTTCGGCGCTGATATATGTCGGCTCCGAAATCAAGAACATGCTGTTTATGGGAATCGTGCTCTCCAACATCGCCATCGCCGTGGTTCAGGAAATCCGCGCCAAAATAGCGACGGACAAACTGTCCCTGCTGACGGCGGCGACGGTCACCGTTATGCGCGACGGCAAACTGCGCAACATCCGCAGCGAAGAGGTTGTGCTGGACGACATTATCTATTATAAACCCGGCAATCAGGTGGTAACCGACTGCATAATCGTCGACGGCGGATGCGAGGTGAACGAAGCGTTTCTGACCGGCGAGAGCGAGCCGGTTTATAAAGAAAAGGGTGATATGATTTATTCGGGCAGCTTTATCGCTTCCGGAAGTTGCGTCGCGCAGGCGGACGCGGTCGGCGCCGACAACGCCGCATACGAAATTACCGTCGGCGCGAAAAAAGTGAAGTCAAGGGATTCCGAAATCGTTAAGAGCTTAAAGGAAATTATTAGAATCGTATCCGTTGCGATTCTGCCCATCGGAATTGCGGTTTTCTTCAGACAGTATCACAAAATTCAGGATATCGTCGCGGCCACCGAGAATACGGTTGCCGCATTAATCGGCATGATTCCCGAAGGGCTGATTCTGCTTACCAGCACGGTTTTGGCGGTCATCGTCGTAAAGCTGGCGATGCGGAAAGTACTGGTAAACGAGCTGTACAGCGTCGAGATGCTCGCGCGCACCGACGTGGTCTGCCTGGACAAAACCGGCACGCTGACCGAGGGCAGCATGAAGGTTGAGGATATTTTTTATGTTGACCCGAATCAACGCGATAAAATCGGCTTCGCGCTCGCTTCCATCGCAAAATCCCTCGACCATAATGAAACGCTTGCCGCAATCGGAAGGCATGTAAACCAGCACGACGGCAACACGGCGGACATCATGGTTCCTTTTTCCAGCAAAAAGAAGTGGTGCGGGGTATATTTTCAGGAAAAAGGCGCATACATATTAGGAGCACCCGAAATTGTCCTGACCGAATCGGAAACCGAAATTCTCAAAAAAGCCGAGTCCTTATCCCAGGACTATCGTGTTCTCTGCCTGTCGGAAAGCCCGACGCTGACCGACGACGGCAGCCTGCCGGCGCAAAGAAGCGCGCTCTGCCTGATTCTGCTCAGCGACGTGATACGGAAAAGCGCGCCGGATACCATCGCGTATTTCAAAAAACAGGGCGTTCAGGTAAAAATCATTTCCGGCGACAACCCGATTACCGTATCCAACATCGCGAAAAAAGTGGGCGTGGACGGCTGGGACAAATACATTGATATGACGGATGTCGAGGACGATAAAATCGAAGCCGTCGCCGAGGAGTTCGTCATCTTCGGCAGAACCACCCCGATTCAGAAGCAGCTGCTGGTCAAAGCGCTACATAAAGCGGGGCATACGGTTGCAATGACCGGCGACGGCGTAAACGACGTGCTCGCCATGAAGGAATCGGACTGCTCCATCGCAGTCGCGCAGGGTACCGAAGCGGCAAGAGCGGTCGCGGACATCGTGCTGCTCGACTCCTCCTTCGAGTCGGTGCCCAAAATCGTGGACGAGGGCAGAATGGCGATCAACAACCTGCAGCGTTCGGCGTCGCTGTTCCTTGTAAAGACTATTTACTCGATGCTCATCACCCTGATTACGCTCGCGACGCGAATCCCCTACCCGTTTATCCCCGTGCAGCTTACGCTGATCAGCGCGCTTACCATCGGGATTCCCTCCTTCTTCCTCGCTTTCCAGCGCAACAAGGATATCGTGCAGGGCAATTTTATCAAAAACGTGCTGATGAAAGCCGCGCCTACGGGCATCACCATCGTGCTCGGCGTGCTGGCGGTCAATATTGTTTCGTCGATTCTGCAGCTTCCCAAACCTGAAGTGACCACGGTCAGTCTCGTGCTGACCGGCTCTCTGGCGCTGCTCGGCGTGCTGTTCATCTCCATGCCGCTGGACACGCTGCGCCTGATATTGGTGTCCTCGCTGTCGGGCATGTTTGTGATTGCTTTGCTGTTCTTCAAGGATATGTTCGAAGTATGCCGTTTAAGCCTGACGGCTTATATCACCCTGCTGTCGGTGGCGCTTATCTGCGGTCTTGTTTTCTGGGTATTAAAAATACTGTTCAGTCAGTGGCTGGATAGGAGCAAAAAGGAAAACGCCCATGCTGAAAAAACTGTATAGCACAATCAAATACTTTTCCCGCAAAATGAGCGCTCATAAAATCAGTGCGTATTCCGCAGAAGGCGCTTTCTATATCATATTGTCAATTTTTCCGTTTCTGATTATGCTTTTGTCGCTCGTCCGTTTTCTCCCGTTCCAAGAGTCTGAGTTATTAAATTTCGCAAAAGGCGTGCTGCCCGCGGCGGTGGACGAACTGTTTACCAACTTTATAAAAGACTTAAGCAACACAAACGACGCGGTCACCATCATTTCCGCGCTGACCCTTTTATGGTCGTCCTCGAAAGGCGTTTACTCGGTCATCGGCGGGCTGAACTCGGTGTTCGAAGAACGGGAAACCAGAAGCTACTTCAAGGTGCGGTTTCTTGCGGTGATTTATACGCTGTCCTTTATGCTGACCATTCTGCTTACCTTTATCCTGCTGGTGCTCGGAAACAGCATAACCGAGTTCGTGGACAGCAAATATCCGAACTTGTCCGCGCTTGCCTTTTTCGCGATGTCGTTCCGCTTTTTAATCGGATTCTGCATGCTGATTATATTTTTTATCTCGATTTATAAGTTTCTTGCCTGCGGCAAGCGCAGGTTCGCCGACCAGCTGCCCGGCGCCATGATCGCGTCTGTCGGCTGGATCGCCTACTCGGTGTTGTTCGCCTTTTATATTGATAATTTTTCCAATTACGCTCCGCTGTACGGCAGTCTGACCGCCGTGATTCTTCTGATGCTCTGGCTGTATTCGTGCATGTATATTCTCTTTTTGGGAGCGGAAATCAACCTTTATTATATAAGAAAAATTGCGGTAAAAAATAAATAAAAAGATATTGACAAACGGAAAATGATGTGATATTATCACCCCATCAACATAATTGAATACCAAAGGCGATGATGAAGACAAGTAGGCTGAAACGCCATGTACAGTGAATCGGGGAGAGTGTGAACCCGGTCAGGGAGCATCAGCTGAATAACACTTCGGAGCTGTGAACTGAACCCGTCATCCGGCGGCAAGTAGGGGATCCGTGCTTCGCACGTTACAGCGAATACCAATGTTAGTTGGGAAAAGTGACCGGCAACGGTAATTTAGGTGGCACCGCGGATAAGCGCTATCCGTCCTAAAGCAAGAGGACTGATAGCGCATTTTTTATTGCAGTCCTCTACAATAAAAAACTTTCGGAGGTGTTGAGGATGTGTTCAATTATGGGTTACACTGCTAAGGACATAAGCAGAGAGGATTTTGAGCGGGGGTTTAACAGAACCCGTTCGAGAGGTCCGGATATGTCCAAAATCATAGAAACCAAATCCGGTATTTTAGCGTTCCACAGACTCGCGATTATGGGGCTTACGCCGAGCGGCATGCAGCCCTTTCAAATGGGTGAAAACTACGTTGTCTGCAATGGAGAGTTATACGGTTTTCGGAAAATGAAGGAAGAGCTTATCCGCAAGGGCTACAAGTTCGAATCCGACAGCGACTGCGAACTGCTTCTGCCGCTGTATAAAGAATACGGCACCGATATGTTCGCCATGCTGGACGCCGAGTATGCGCTGATTCTCTACGACGGCGAAAAAGACACTTATATCGCCGCGCGGGACCCGATCGGAATCCGCCCGCTGTTCTACGGATACACCAAAACCGGAAACATTATCTTCGCCAGCGAGGCGAAGAACTTAGTCGGTCTGACCGACAAAATCATCCCCTTCCCGCCCGGACATTATTATTACGAGGGCAAGTTTATCTGCTACAACGACATCGCGGCGGTTGAGGAATACTGCTATGACGATTTGGACGTCGTCTGCCGCAATATCCGCGAAAAACTCATCGCCGGCATCGAAAAACGGCTGGATTCCGACGCTCCGCTCGGCTTTTTGCTGAGCGGCGGACTGGACAGCTCGCTGGTCTGCTCGGTCGCGCAGCGGCTGATGCCGAACAAACCCATTCGCACCTTCTCCATCGGCATGAGCGAGGACGCGATTGACTTAAAATACGCGCGGGAGGTCGCCGAGTATATCGGAAGCGATCATACGGAAGTGATTATCAACAAAGATATCGTGCTCAACACTTTAGAAGAAGTGGTCAGCGCGCTCGGCACCTACGACATCACCACCATCCGCGCGAGCATCGGCATGTACCTCGTCTGCAAAGCCATCCACGAACAGACCGACATCCGGGTTCTGCTGACCGGCGAAATATCGGACGAACTTTTCGGATACAAATATACCGATTTCGCTCCGTCGCCGGAAGAATTCCAAAAGGAAGCGCAGAAGCGCATCCGCGAGATTCATATGTACGACGTTCTGCGCGCGGACAGATGCATTTCTGTAAACTCCATGGAGGCGCGCGTGCCTTTCGGCGACCTTGATTTTGTCAATTACGTCATGGCGATCGACCCGGCGAAGAAAATGAACGTTTACAACAAGGGCAAATACCTGCTCCGCCGCGCTTTCGAGGGCGACTACCTCCCCCATTCCATTCTGTACCGCGAAAAAGCCGCTTTCAGCGACGCGGTCGGACATTCGATGGTCGATTATCTCAAGGAATACGCGGAGCGGACGTACTCCGACGCCGAATTTGAGCAAAAGCGCAGGCAGTACGCCTACCACGCCCAGCCGTTTACAAAAGAATCCCTTTTGTACCGGGAACTGTTTGAGAAGTACTACCCCGGTCATGCGGAAATGGTGGTCGATTTCTGGATGCCGAACAAAAACTGGGAAGGCTGCAACGTAAACGACCCGAGCGCAAGGGTTCTGTCCAACTACGGCGCAAGCGGCGTCTAATAAATCAGGGGCGGATGTTTTCCGCCCCTTCTTTTTTACTTTTTATTCTTTCTGTTTTCGCTTTTCGCTTTGATTTTCCGGATATACTCTTCCACGCGCTGGCGAATGGTCTTTTCGCCCTCTTCGTCCGCATCCGGCAGGTAGGTAAACTGGCCGTTTTCCAGCGTGCAAACCTCCGTATAAGCGTCGGAGGATATCGGAAGATTCTTCTTTTTCAGCCATTTTTCGATATACGATTTAATAAGATAATACAGCACCGCGAACAACGGAACCGCGATGATCATGCCGACCAAACCGAACAGACCGCCGAACAGCAGCAGCGAAAACGTTACCCAGAACTCGCTGATGCCGGTTTTGGTGCCGATGACCTTCGGCTCAATGATGTTGCCCTCTATCTGCTGCAAAACGATTGTCATGATGATGAAAATGATGCCTTTATTAAAATCGGTCATCATAATAATCAGCGCGCAGGGGATGCCGCCGATAAAGGGTCCGAAATACGGGATTATGTTGGTAAACGCCATAATCGTGCTTACCAGCAGCGTATAATCCATCCTGAAAATGGACATCAGGATAAAGTTTAAAATGCCGAGTATCATCGAATCGATAATTTTGCCCGAAAGGTACTTGCCGAACACCTTATGCCCGTGCCTTGCGGTTGTCAGAATGTCGTTCGCCCGTTCGGCGGAGAACAAAGCGAAGACAAGTTTTTTGGATTGTCCGATGAACTTCTGTTTTCCCGCAAGCGCGTACACCGCGGTCACTATCGCGATAAAGAAGCCGATTAAGAAATTGACAATCGAAATAATTCCGTTGGTTGCCCGCGTAATAATGCTGCCGCCGCCGGTTTTAATGGCTTCGCTCAGGCTCTTTTCTATGTACTCGATAACCGACTCGACGATTAAAGCGAAGTTTTTCAATATGCCTTCGCTGTTCTTTTTCTCGTTAATCCAGTCCTCAAGGTTTGTCAGGTAATTCGGGATAATCCTGATCAGCTTCTCAAGGCTTTTATAAAATTCAGGAATAATCAGCAAAAGCAGCGCGGTAATGATAAAGATGCCGAACAGCGCCGTTAAGGTGATGCTGATTCTTTTTACGTATTTCGCTTTCCGCTGCTCCGTCCATTGAGTTTTGTCCAGAACCTTAACAAACCGCTTCTCGAAAAACAAAAGCACCGGATTTAGCAAATAAGCGAACGCAACGCCCCACAAGACCGGCGAAAGCGTGCTGATAATCCAGTTGACCGAGTCGATAACGCTTTCGATCCGGCTGATAAAAAAGTAAACCAGCATGCTGCCGACTATGACGGCAAACATCTTGAAATATGGACTTCTTATTCGCTTTTTCGCGCTTTTTCCCTCATCGGCAGGCATGTTCTGCATGAAAACTTCCTTTCCTTTCGGCAAGTCAAATACGAAAAATCCATTTTCATATTAGCATAGATCAAAAAGAAAGTAAAGTAGAAAATTATTATTTGAAAAGTTTACGATGTAATCCGGTATGTTCCCTCGCGTCTTGCCGTCTTGTATTATCAAGGGGTTTTCTTATTTTTAATAAGCGTCTTAAAGCGGCATAACGCTTTATCGTTTAAAAACAAAAAGGCAGCCGAAGCTGCCTTTTTCTTATGTTTCGTTTATTTCGTTAATGTCGTTTATTTCGTTCACTTCGTTTTCTGCCCTGCCGAACTGAAAGCGCCTTTCCAAATCCTTTAAGATATACATCGCAAGAAACGCGACGGCTACGCCCATCACAATCCCCGCGAGCACGTCGGTCGGATAATGCACAAACAGGTAAAGCCTGGAGAACGCGGTCAGAACCGCAAACGCGAACGCCGCGTATCCGATCTTTCTGTTCATAAAATACAGGATGGTCGCCCCGCAGAAAGCCGAATAGGTGTGGCCGGACGGGAAGGAGAAATCGCTCAGCTTCTCGATCAGCAGCTCTATCTCGCCGTAAACGTCATACGGTCTTGGGCGGGCGACAAGCGATTTGAGAATAACGTTTCCCATCACCAGACACAGCGCCAGTCCGATGGACAGCGCGACGCCGTAACGGCGGTATTTTTTGGTAAGGAGCAGACCGACCGCGATCGCGATCCAAATCCAGCCCTTGTTTGAAAAAAATGAGATAAACGGCATTACAAAATCAAAAAACGCGTTTTTGAAATTGGAATTGATATATAGCAGTATTTTAAGCTCCATGGACACTCCTGAATCGGGGTAATGCAATTAAACAATACGGGTGCCACTATACCATAAAGTTATGAAAAATTCAAGTGTAAAATCTTTACTCCGCCTTCTTTTTGCGGATAATCAGTACGGCTATGACGCACCCGGCCAGCAAAACGGCAGCCGCGCCTGTCAATATCCATTCCATTCGAATAACGCGAATGGGTTCGGCAGAATTGCTTTCGGTCTCGACGATTTCGGTGGACAACGCCGGCGCCGCCGCTATTTTCACATGAACGGCGACCGGCTCGCTGTAAGAGAATTTGTCGAAAGCGACCAGCTCGAACGTATCGCTTCCTTCGTAATCAGCGTGCGCGGTGTAAATCAGATACTTGTTGTTGGAGAGCACCGTCACGGTGCCGTGCTCCGGCTGTTTGGTAACGATTACGGTGATTTCGCTCAAATCCGAATCCGGGTCGGTGACCGTCATGCTGACCCTCAGATTCTTCTGTCCGGCAGCCGTTTCGAAATCGGGAACCGAAAGAGACGGCGGAAACGCCGAGTAGGTTCCTTTTATGAATTTATAGGTTTTGTCGTACAAAGAACGAAGATAGACGCCCTGTTCGTTCGTCTTGTCGGCATGGCAGAAGTCGTACAGCGATCCGGGACCGGCCCCCTGATAAAAGGTATGGAGCGCGTTCATATACCCGGTAAGCCAGCCGTAATACAGATACCGCTCGTACATAAGCCCGGCCTTTTTATAATCGCCGCCTTTAAACTGCGACGGGTCGGCTGTCTCAATCTCGACGCCGAGGTTATGCTTTTGCGCCGTTTGCGCGAACTCCTCGAGCATTTCGTGGCTGAAGTAATCGCGGAATACAAGGTTCGGCTGCATCACGGCGGCGTCAAACCCCAGCTCCTTCCAATGGTCGAAGCCGACGGAAAGATAGAACGGGTCAAACAGAAACTTCAGCTTTCTGCTCGACAGATGTTTTGAGATGTTCTTTATAAGCTGGGCTTCGTGGTCGGTTTCGGCGTAATCGACGCTTTCGCGGTACCAGTAGAAGCCGCCGAAATTGAGGTTCGCATACTTCCCTTCCCGAAACCGCTTGTAGGTCAGGTCGGCGAACCACTTGAGAATAGCGGTTCTTTCCTCCAGCGTTTGGCAATACTCCTCTTTGCCGTCGCCGTTGATGTCGCCGAACGGGCCGGGAATCACCGTCGGAAAGGGCAGCGTATAATAAACCGTCAGCTTTTCCTTTTTGCCCAGCTTTGCGTAAACCTCGCCGGCAACCTGATTGAGCGCGTCCGTATTGACGCCCTCTTTAAAGGTGTTGTCGAGGTATAGAAGCCAGTCGCTCATCACGGCGCCGGGTTTTCCGATGGTCTTGACCAGCCTGCCGCCGGACGGATAATCGCTATGTATCGGAACGAACGCGACCGCGTCGAACATGGTGTCCGTATAGCTTCCGTCGGGCTGAACATACGCGACGTAGGGCAATAGCTCGTCGGGCGTGTTGTCGCCGAGGGCCTGGGTGCCGTGAAAGCCGTTGTATATTTTGACAATGTTGCTTTTCCCGCCGATATCCTTTAAGTAACCCGGCGGCGGAACGCTTTTGTCGGGCGTTATTTTCTTTTCTTTGCCGTTAAGCTCGCCGCCGAAAACCTTTATCTCATCGCAATAGGAAAATACGTCGCAGCAATACTCGACCTTCACATACCGCGCCGCGTAGGGCGTAAAATCCGCCGATATGTCCGCGCGCCGTACGGACGCGTCTGAAAGGTCGAAATCCGGTTTTGCCTCGCACACTTTTTGATAGTCCGTACCGTTTTCGGACAGGAAAACCCGCACATACCGCGGCGCGTAAACGCCGGTGTTCTTAGAATGCAGAAAACCGGCGTAAAAGCCGCCGACAGATTTTACTTCTCCCAAGTCAAAAGTGACAATTCTCGACAAACTCCGCATCGCGCGGTACCAGGCGGAACTGTTCGCGTCGGTCGCGCCCGTTACGCCGTCGGTAAGCTGTCCGTTGTCGATATGATAGGATTCCGGCTCATAATTCGCATACGAATACAAAACCGGCTCGCCGGTTTCGATGGTATAATCCAATCCCGCAACCAGATTCGCCTTTTCCTCCGCGCCGACAGAAAAACCGCTCGACAAAAAAACAACCGCAAGCAAAACCGCCGTGAAACGATACGCTATGATTTTTCTGATCATGGGATATAGTCCTCCGTTAGAACGCTGATGTATTCGTCGGCAATCAGGGCGTGTCCCCTTTTGTTGGGATGCGGGTCAAAGTTTATATTCATCGTGGACAAGTCAAGGCCGGCGTTGATGATTTTTTCCCTGCTGTTTTTAAAGCGCGTGTAAACGTCGACGACCGTATAGCCGCCGGCATCTTTGAGGTCGTCTATGATTTTATTGATTTTTTCAACATTCTGGTCCGACAAATCGCCGAGCGGCAGAATGGTTTCCACATACGGCAGCGTAATATTCATGCCCTTGTACGGGCTGTAAACGTTCGCAAAATATATTTTGGCGGACGGGTTTTCTTTTCGGATAAACGAAATGATGACCGGAATGTCTTCGCGCAGTTTCGCCAGCCCGTCTTCGAGTTTTATGGTAAACTCCGGGCTGGACGCGTATGCCGTCACCTTCTCAAAATACGCTTTGACGGCCTGCGGCGCGTCGGTATTGCTTCGATCGCCCAACAGGAAACTGCCGTACGCTTCCAGCAGCTTTTGTATATCCGTGTTGTCGTGCAAAAACAGGTCGGCGGCGTACTGGAGCACGTTGTTCGCGCCGATGCAGAGCATGACGATGTCGGCTTCCTTCAGTTTTTCGGCGCCGCCGCTTTCGAGCAGGTCAAGAAGTCCGCTGCTGGTCATGCCGTCGACGGCATAGTTCGTCACTTCGACATGGTTATATATCTTTTCCAATTGTTCCGCGACCAGGGCGGTAAAGCGTTCCTTCTCCGGATTGCCAAGCCCGTAGCCGCGCGTGATCGAATCCCCGAGCGCGACGATTTTTAAATCCTTGTCAATCTTTAAGGACGCCTTGCTCTCCTCGGAAACCACTTCCGCAGTCGTGGAATTGTTGTTGCCGATGACCGGGTTGTCGCTGGTATAAAAGTCATAAACATCGTTCAGAAGATCGCAGGACGCAAAAACCAGGATGACCATGCAGAATATAAACAACACGGATACCTTTTTCAAATCATCACCAGCTAATTATCGTTGTATTTTCTCTTGATTTTCTTGGTCGTGGTCTTTTCGAACTCCTCGGTTCTGAACACGACCTTTTTGATTACCTTGTAGCTTGCCGCTTTTTCGTTGTATTCGGAGATGACCTTTTTAATAGAGCCCTCAACGTCCTCGATTCCCAGCTGCTTTGCGCGCTCGTAGTCGGGATAAATCTCCACGCCGAGCAGCTTCTCGTCGTCGTTGTCGTCCTTCATGGCGCGGACAACCAGCTCGCCGATATAATCGCACATTTCCGAAAGCTTTTCCTCTATTTCTTCCGGATAAACATTCTTTCCGTTTTTCAGGATAATGATGTTCTTAAGTCTTCCGGTAATATAAATAAACTCGCCGTCGTATTTTCCGATATCGCCCGTGTGGAACCAGCCGTCCCGAATCGCCTGCTTTGTCGCTTCCTCGTTTTTATAGTACCCCATAAACACGTTCGGGCCTTTGACGCAGATTTCGCCCTCGCCGTTTTCGTTGGGGTTGTCGATCTTAATCTCCATGCCGGGCATCAGCAGGCCGACGGAGTCGTATCTGTGGTAATTAGGACGGTTAATGGAGATCAGCGGTCCGCATTCCGTAATTCCGTAGCCGGTGATCAGCGGAATTCCAATGCTGTCGAAAAACTCCGCGATCGAGGGCTTAATCGGCGCGCCGCCGCAGACAATCGCCTTCAGCCTTCCGCCGAAAACAGAGGTTACGCTTCTGAACAGCGGCTTTCTCAAGTCAACGCCCATCTTCAAAAGCGAGTTGCTGAACTTAATCAGTTTCCGCAGCGTATCGGCTTTTCCGGTTTCCTCCGCCTTGTCCCAGATGCCTCTGTATACCTTCTCGACAAAGAGCGGAACCAGCAGGACCTCGGTCGGCTTATAGAGCTTGAAGTTCGGGAGCACGCTCCGCAGGCTCTCGTTGATGCAGATGGTGATGCCTTTGAGCATCATCGCCAAAATGCCGCAGGTGGACTCATAGGCATGGTGGTACGGCAGAACCGACAGCGCGGTGTCCGTAACCGTCATCAGTTTATAGGAGTTGTTGATATTAAAAACCAAACACTCTTCCGAGAGCATAACCGCCTTGCTTCTGCCGGTCGTGCCGGAAGTAAACAGCAGTTCCTTGAGGGCTTTGATGTCGTGCTTCAGTTCCAGATAGCGTCTGTCGCCGCCGTCTAAAAGTTCCCTGCCCCGCTTCGCGATATCGTCCAGCCTGTAATGATTGTCGTCCTTATCCGCCGATTCCGTCATGCAGATATAGTGCGTGATGTTCGGCAGATTGGGCGCGATCTCTTTAATCTTCTTCTCGACGGCGCCGGCGGAATAAATGACCGCCTCGCAGTCCGAGAAAGAAAGGATATATTGAATTTCCTCAGTTGAAAGCTCCTTGTCGATCGGAACCACAACGCCGCTCGAAAGGAGAACGCTGACAAAAGACACGATCCAGCGGTAGCTGTTGTCGCCGATTACGGCGATATGCTTGCCGTTTAGCCCCATATCCAAAAGACCGGTTCCGAAAGCGTCGACATCCCCTTTAAACGCGCGGTAGGATACCGACTTCACCTCGCCGTGTTCCTTGAACTTATAGGCGGGCCTGTCTTCGTATATTTCAGCTAAGGAGTCAATATGTTCCCGTAAACTGGATATCTCCCTTACCTTGTAATACGGGTAGTTCTGCTTTAAATTTCGATACATGATATATTGCCTCCTTAAATGATGCTGATTTCGTGAAAATCGTTATTATATTATATCAAATTACAGAATAAATCAATATCTTTTCACTTTTTGTGGCACTTTTTTCTTTTCTCAAATATAATAAAAAATAGGTATGGTACCCATTCTATAGAAAAACTGCCATCTTTATGCGAACCGCCTTATGGACAGAAAGGTATGATTCTATGAACCAACTCAAACCGTTGTCTTTTATCCTGCCGAACGGACTGGCGGCGGTATCTGCCGCTTTAAATAATGAAAAAATCATCGCGGTGGACGGTACTACCTGCAATATCTTTACATACAATTTGGACGGAAGTATATGCGACCGAATCGAAAGCCTGCACCCCTACCGTAAAATTCACTATGACTTCCGAACCTGCAGATACCTCGCCCTGTCCGGAAACGACAACCGAAGGGTTTTCTTCCTGAACTGCAGCCTTGAGGAGGTCGGCAGCGTGTTTTTGGATCTGGACACCGACGACGAGGAGGACGAAGCGGATACGTTCGAACTGATGGACGCTTCTCCCGATTCGCGCAACAACGAAAGCGTCATCATCGCGACCCACCGTTACAGCGTCCGCGCTTATACGGTCAACGGCGAGGAGATCGGCTTTGTCCGCCCGATCGACACCGCAAGGCTGAACCAGAACTTCGTCTATTCCGGCCAAACCGAGGCTTTCAACTACATCCGAAACGACGTGTCCTTTGTTTCCATACGAAACGGCGCGCAGAACTTCACCGGCGCCGTTCCGGCCGAGTTCAGCCTGAGGACGCTGATTTCGGACGGTCAGGGCAACGTGTACGGGCTGTTCGGCTACCAGTATATCTATAACTATATCCTGCCGATATACCTAAACGGCGAATACGTGCTCTCGGCGGCGGACAACGTCGGAAACATTGTGGACAATATCAGCAGATGCTGTTGAAATAGGAAAAGGAAAATGATACAATAAAAAAGTAAGAGGTAAGAGGTAAGAAGTAAGAGATAAGAAGTAAGAGGGAAAAAAGATAAGAGGGAATATGGAAAAGAATTATACGGGACCGCAAACGTTGTCTTTCATAAAAAAACGCCCGGCGGATTCGCACAAAGGGGTTTTCGGAACGCTGGTTTCGCTGACCGGAAGCCGGTATATGACCGGCGCCGCCTATCTTTCGTCGATGGGCGCTCTGCGCAGCGGCGTCGGGCTTTTGAAGCTGGCGGCGGACGATTACGTTCAGTCCGTGCTCAAAACCTGCCTTTACGAAGCGGTATTTATCCGCCCGGATGAGATGATAAAGCAAAACGCTTCCGCTTACCTGATCGGCTGCGGAATCGGCCGAGAATACGACGGTCTGTTGCGAACGCTCCTGCCCTGTCTGGATAAACCGACGATTATTGACGCCGACGGAATAAATTATGTAGCTGCGAATATAAATGTATTAAAAAATATGCGTTCCTCGGCCTCACCGATTCTGACGCCGCATCCGGCGGAAATGGGGCGTTTGTTGAACAGGGACACCGCATACGTTCAGTCCGGCAGAGAACAGGTCGCGCTGTCTTTCGCCGCCGAATACGGCTGCGTGCTGGTGTTGAAGGGCAAAAACACCGTCATCGCCGCGCCGGACGGCAGGCTGACCGTCAACACAAGCGGCAACAGCGGGCTTTCCAAAGGCGGAAGTGGCGACGTGCTCGCGGGCGTTATCGCCTCGCTCTGCGCGCAGGGGTACTCCCCCTACGACGCCGCGGTGGTCGGCGTTTACGTACACGGACTGGCGGCGGACAGACTTGCCGCGAAATACGGCGAACACGGACTGCTCCCGCGGGATCTGCCGGCGGAAATCGGAGCGATTTTAGGCTAATAAGAGGAAAAGGGAACGCTCTTTTACGGAATCGAACTTGAAAGGATTGTTTTTATGAGAAGAGCCGCCCTTTTTTTATTGTTCGCAATTCTTCTTTCTTCATGCGCCTTTATTGGAAACAGCGAAAAAAACGTTCGGGATATGTTAAGCTACCCCGTCTGCATCAGCGCTTCGACCGAGCAGGAAATTCCGTTTGAATTTAAAATTTACGTTTACGAAAACGAAACCCTCTTTACCTTCACCTCGCCCAAAACATTAAGCCCGCTGTCTGTCACCAAGAACAGCGACGGGTATAAAGCAAAATATGACGGGTTGGAAACCGCGATTGACAGAAGCGCGGTCCTCGCGGCAGACGCGCTCGACCTTGCAGTCCGCGCCGTAAAAGTCAGCCCGGAGTGTGTTCAAAAGACAGAGGACGGTGAAGACGTTCTGCTCTTTTCTATTGACGGAATAAAAGTTCTGGTGTATTATAATAAAGACTTAAAAACAATCAGCAAAATCATTTCGGAGGCGTCCGATCAGTTATTTACATATCAAATACTGTCGGTCGAAAGAATCAATACATGAGCAATCATAGAGTTGAGGCGGTCATAGACCTCAGCAAAATAAAGAAAAACTACGAATATATCAAACGGCTTGCCGGCGACAGCCGTATTATGGCGGTGGTCAAAGCAGACGCTTACGGACACGGAGCGGCAAAAGTCAGCGCCATGCTCGAGTCGATAGGCTGCGGCTATTTCGCCGTGGCCTGTATTGACGAGGCGGCGCAGCTCCGGGAGAGCGGCATTCAAGGCGAGATTCTGATATTGGGCATTTCGGATACCGCGGACGCAAAGCAGTTGCGACAATACGACATTATCCAAACGGTCAATTCCTACGCATACGCACAGCTACTTTCCGAAAACGGCGGGGCGCGGGTGCATTTGAAGATTGACACAGGCATGTCCAGACTGGGCATGTACTGCCATTCTCCCGCGGATATCCCGGCCGTGGTCGAAGAAATCAAAAAAATAAAAAGCTTGCCCAACATCAGCGTGGAAGGTATTTTTACCCACTTCGCCGACTCGGACAACCCGTCCTCCGGCTTTACCGTAAAGCAGTACGCTTTGTTCACCGGGCTGCTCGACGCGCTGAAAAGCGAGGGAATCGACGTCGGCATCCGTCACTGCTGCAACAGCGCGGCGATTGTCAATTTTCCGCATATGCGGCTGGACATGGTCAGAGCGGGCATTATTCTCTACGGACTGTCACCCGCGCCCGATACCATGAAAATTCCGGGCCTCTCCCCTGCCATGACGCTCAGAAGCCGCATTGCCGCGGTCAACGAACTCAAAGCGGGCGACTATGTTTCCTACGGCTGCACCTACAAAGCCGAGAAGGACATTCGGGCGGCGACCATTTCCATCGGGTACGCCGACGGGTTCTCCCGCGCGTTAAGCGGCAAAATCTCGGTCAAAATTAACGGCAAAAAGGTCAAAATCATCGGCAGAATCTGCATGGATTTATGCGTCGCCGACGTAAGCGGCGTTGACTGCGCGCCCGGCGACGAGGCGGTCATTTTCGACTGCGCGGAGGACATCGACAATATCGCCGAACTGCTCGGCACGATCAACTACGAAGTTATCTGCATGTTTAAAAAACGCGTCAAGAATATTTATATCAATGAAACGTAAAGAGGTTTTACATTATGGCATGTTTTGCTGCGCCCTTGGCCGAAGCGGTTATCACGACCGTTCTGATGAAACGTTTTGAGAAAAAGGAAAAAATGACGGATGCGCCGAATGAATCGCAAGCGGGCATTCCGTGGAGCCGCAAGCTGAAATGGCTCAACAACCTTTTGTGGGGCGGGTCGGCGCTGCTGGCGCTTGAGCATATCTGGCACGGCGAGATTATCCCGCAGTTCCCCTTCCTGACCGCGCTGAAAGAACCCGGCGGGGTCCTGCCGATGCTTGGAGAAATCGCCACCGTCGGCGTCGGAATGGCCGCCTTTGTCACCCTTGTTTGGTTCTTTATGATAAAAATCGCAGATGCCAGAGCCAAAAAAGCCGCAGTTTCCGGCAAAACCGCGGAGACTGAGCCATGTATCTGATCATCACGGCGCTCGCGGCCGCCGTCGCGACGGCGTTCTGGTATAAAAACCGTCTTAACGACAAACTTCATCTGGGCGCGCTCTGCCTGATGTATTGGGGAGCGGCTTTGATGTGGCTGGTCGACTGCGTCGCGGCGATCATAGCGGGCGAAGAAGAAATTATCGACACTTCCCTCAACGCGGCGCTGCTTGGAATCTGCTCGGTCGCATTGGGGCTTGCGATCTGGCTGATTCTTTTACTTATCCGTTCACGCAGGAATAAATCTTAAGCAACCTCCATAAATTCACACTAAAAAACCGTCACTTTGTGACGGTTTTTTACATTTTTCGTCTTGTGCCCGCAAAAAAATATTTACCGACGGAGAAAAACTATTTGTCGCTCTCATCCTTGAAGGGCTTGCAGGGACCGAACTCGGGCTTTCCGCAGCAGGCGATGGCTTCGTTAACATCGACGTCGATGTCCAGCATAATCGGGACTTCTACGCAGAAAAGCTGAGAAACCGTGAATACGCACTTCTCGCCCGGCTTGCAGCAGTCCTTGAAGTCTTCAGCGTCGCAGCCCTGCTTTATTTTGGTATCCAGGCAGCAAATCTTCGGTCTGCCGTGCGTCGAACTGGGTTTTATACAAACCTGCGTGAGCGCTTTTATAAGCTGATTGACCAATAATTCTTTATTGTATTTTGGACAAAGTTCAGGCATAATATACCTCCTTCAATAATTCATAATATGCGGCTTACGCAGCGTAAGTGACTTCGCAAAACTGAATTTCGGAGGGTTAGAATCAAAACGGCCGCCGCGGACGTTCTTTTTTTGTCCTCTTCATTCCATATAAAAACTGCACTGCCCGGTAGCGCGGACGCTTCCGGCAGTGCAGTTGTTTTTACAGCGTAATATGGTCAATGATGTAGTTGAGGTATTGCTTGTACGCGAGTTTGTCGGCGACAATCTTTTTCATGTCGTACAGTTTGTTCGGCGGAATGGATTCTAATTCTTCCTGCGTGATGGTGTTCTTCATCAGTTTGTCGATCATCAGAGCGTCGTGAATGTCCATCGACACAATGCTGTTTCCGCGCAGGCAGACGACCTGCTTCATCTGGCCGTTTACCAGATTCTCGACCGCGGCGCAGCCCATTTGCGTGGCCAGCACTCTGTCGCGCAGCGTCGGCGAACCGCCTCTTTGAATGTGCGCGGGCCTTGCGAATCGGGTCTCGATGCCGGTGCGCTGCTCAATCATCGCGCATAACTCTTCGCCGTAGCCTTCTCCCATGCCTTCGGCGGTGATGATAAGGAAGTTTCGCTTTCCGTTCTTTCTTGCCTGAATCATTTTATCCACGACGTGGTCGAAATCGGTCGGAATCTCCCGAATGACCGCCGTAACCGCGCCGACCGCGATCGAGGAATGAAGCGCGATATCGCCCGCGTCCCTGCCCATTACCTCGATGACGTTGCAGCGCGCGTGGCTCTCGCCCGTGTCGCGCAGCTTGTCAATCAGGTCCACCACCGTATTCATCGCGGTGTCAAAGCCGATGGTCACCTCGGTCGAGCCGATGTCGTTGTCAATCGTCGCGGGTATGCCGATGCAGGGAATTCCCGCGTCTGTAAGGTCGACGGCGCCTCGGAAGGTTCCGTCGCCGCCGATGGTAATCACGCCGTCAATGCCGTGTTTCCGGCAGGTTTCAACCGCTTTCTGTATGCCCTCAGGGGTGCGGAACTCCGCGCTTCTTGCCGTGTAAAGCATGGTTCCTCCCCTGTTGATTATGTATGAAACATCTCTTGGTCCGAGCTTCTTTATGTCCCCGTCGATAAGCCCCTGATATCCGTTGTAAATGCCCATTACCTCTACGCCTTTGTAGAGCGCGAGACGGGTAACCGCTCTGATCGCCGCGTTCATGCCGGGCGCATCGCCCCCGGACGTAAGCACGCCTATTCTTTTAAACTTTGCCAATGCCAGATATCCTCCGATTCTTAAAATCCAGTGTAATATTATCATTTTAGTCGGTAAAAGTCAAATATTTTTTTGCCTTACCGGTTCTATTTGCCGCGTTTCCGGAATAATCTTGTAACAAACATATTAGGAGGTATATTGCAATGACGGATTTAGGAATATATGCCGATATCGCGAACAGGACCGGCGGCGATATATACATCGGAGTAGTCGGTCCTGTCAGAACGGGTAAATCCACATTAATCAAGAGATTTATTGAATATTTAGTATTGCCGAATATCGAGGGAGACTTCGTACGCGAAAGAGCGAAGGACGAGATGCCGCAGTCCGCTTCCGGACGTACGGTTATGACCACCGAGCCGAAGTTTATCCCGGAGGAAGCCGTGCGCATCGAGCTGGACGAAAACGCTTCGTTCCGCGTAAAGCTGATCGACTGCGTCGGCTACATCGTGCCGGGCGCCATCGGTCACATCGAGGACAACGCGCCGAGAATGGTTATGACGCCGTGGTCGCCGAATCCTTTGCCCTTTGAGGAAGCCGCCGAGCTGGGCACCAAGAAGGTTATTCGGGATCATTCCACCATCGGACTTGTGGTCACCACCGACGGCAGCATCGGCGATATTCCGAGAGAGAGCTACATAAACGCGGAAAAGCGGGTCGTAGAGGAATTAAAGGCCATCAACAAGCCCTTTATCGTCGTGCTCAACTGTCTGAACCCGCAAAGCCCGCAGTCGCAGGCGCTCGCGAACGAGCTGGAGCAGGCGTACGACGTGCCGGTCATCCCGATCAACTGCCTGGACATGACGGACAGCGAGATTAAGGAAATCCTCAAAAACGTGCTCTACGAGTTCCCGGTCTGCGAAATCAAGGTGAATATGCCCTCCTGGGTTGACGTGCTTGAGGACAGCAGTCCGCTCAAACAGGGCATCTACGAGGAAATCGCAAGATGCGCCGGCAAGCTCAACCGCGTCGGCGAGATTAAGGACGTATTCGATTCCTTCTCGGCAGAGAACGGCGCGATCAAGGCGCGTCTGGAAAGCCTGAATTTGGGCGAAGGCAGCGCGAAGATTGAGATTAAGATTCCGGATAAGATCTTCTATCAGATACTCGGCGAGAAGTGCGGCTTTGAGATCGAGGACGAGCAAAGCCTGTTCAAGATTATGAACGACCTCGCCAAGGTAAAACGCAACTACGACAAAGTCGCGGCGGCAATCGAGCAGGTCAACGAGGAGGGCTACGGCATCGTTACCCCGTCCATAGAGGACCTCAAGCTCGAAGAACCCGAAATCGTCAAGCAGCCGGGCGGATACGGAGTAAAGCTGAAGGCGAGCGCGCCTTCGATTCACATGATCAAGGCGAACATCGAAACCGAAGTCAGTCCGATGGTCGGCACCGAACGCCAGAGCGAAGAGCTGGTCAAATTCCTGCTCAAGGAGTTTGAGGAGGACCCGAAGAAGATTTGGGAGACCAATATGTTCGGCAAGACGCTCCACGAGCTGGTCGGCGAAGGGCTGAATACCAAGCTGCAGCATATGCCGCTCGACGCGCGCATGAAGCTATCGGAAACGCTGCAGAAAATCATCAACGACGGCAGCAGCGGCCTGATCTGCATCCTGCTGTAAGGCAGGGTTGACGCCATGTATCCCCTGTTGATTGAAAGGTCTGAACGTAAAATGCTTGCGCTTTACTCCTGCTTGAAAAACAAGGAAGTCATCAACATCACCGACGGCAGGCGGCTGGGCTGCATCATCGATCTTGAGATAGACGCCTGCTGCGGCAAGATTCTCAGAATCGTGCTTCCTTCTCAGGACGGCTTTTTCAGTTCGTTCTCCTCCAAAAACAACATCTGCATCCCCTGGGAGAACATCGAAAGAGTCGGCGACGACATCATCCTCGTCCGCGACTGCGATATCCGGCCAAGAAAAAAATAAAAAAAGATATCCTCATTTCCGACGCTTTCTGCAAAATCGGAAGTGGGGATATTCTTTGTCTGCCCGCATATAAAATTAGTCGCCGCTAATAAAACACGTCCTCACCGCTGTTTTGACGGCGTGCGGATTTTTCTATTGACATTTTTTAATTTATAGCGAATAATATAGTTAATATAAAAAATGTTTGGAGGGAAATTTTCGACATGAAAAAACTGCCGCTGATTTTGCTGGTGTTGATTTGCCTGAACCTTTTTGCGGCCTGCAGCAAACCCGGTCCAAACACCGACAGCAAATCAGAAGCGAATTCGCTTGAATCGGAGGAAAGCATGGAAGAACCCGTAAAGGATTATCCGGTCATATCCGGTTCGTTTATTCAGTACGAGCCTTTTCTGAACTACACGGATAAACAGTTGACAAAGCATTTCGATTACCTGCAGGAAGCCGGCATCAAGTATCTCGTGCTTTACACGTCGGCTTTCCAGAACAAAGACGGGGCTTTCACAACCGTTTACTATCCGTCTAAACTTGCCGAGGCGAAGAAAAGCGACGAGTACGACGATTCCCATGCCGATATTACCGAGCGGATGCTTGCGCAGTGCCAAAGCCACGGAATCAAAGCCTTTTTGTCCCCGAACTATTCCCCGGACGGCTGGGCGAACAGCTACAACATTCTTTACACGGACACCATCGGCATCCCCGACGCCGACTGGCACCGGCGTTTTTCAAACGACAGCGTCGCGATCGCCGAGGAACTGTATTCTCTTTATAAAGAAAAGTACGGCGACGCTTTTTACGGCTGGTATTTTGTGCCCGAGTTCACCAATTACTGCGAAGGGGTTACGGACGTACACATAGACAAAATGGCGGAAATGCTCAATATTTACATTGACGGCATCAACGCGCTCGACCCCTCCATGCCCTTCCTGATGTCCCCGTATTTCGTTGAATCGTACGCAACCCCTCAGGAAACCGCGGCGTTTTTTGACAAGCTGTTTACCAAAGTGCATTTCCGCAAAGGGGACATATTCTGCCCGCAGGACTGCGTGGGCAGCGGGTTTCTGAACGCGCAGACCTTTATGAACTATTATAAAGAGCTGAAAACCGTCATCGACAAGTACCCCAACCTTTCCCTCTGGGGCAACCCGGAAAATTTTAAACAGGCAAACTGGAGCGCCGCGCCCGTCACCCGCTTTGTCTATCAGCTTCAGGCCGCTGCGCCCTATGTGGAAGGCTTTATCTCCTTCGCGTACTCGCATTACTACGCGCCGGATATCCGCGGAACCGCCGTCTTCCATAATGATTATGTAAACTATTACAAAACCGGTCAGGTGCGCTATTTTTCCGACAGCGAGCGGATTGAGCCGATCTCCTTTGAAGTTTTGAACAGCGCGACCGGCGTCAGCCTGAAAGCGTCCTTTCAAAACTGCAAATACGGCGTTTCCTACGTCGAATTCTATCGGGATTCGGAGCTGGTCGCCACCGCGCACACCGATATGAAGAACTACGGCGACCAAACGCTTACGTTTACGGCGACCGACAGAGGCGCGGCTTCGGGACAGGAATATACCTATTCCGTTATCGCGTACGACTTTATTTTAAATAAATCCGAAAAACAGGAAGCGAAACTTGCCGTATCCGCGCCTGAATGCGTCAGCGTCGGCAAGCCTTACGCCACCGACTACAACGGTTATCAAACCTATCCCGACGACGGCAAAAAGCTCACGGACGGCAAATTCGCGTCCACGACCGAGTATTACGACCCGGCGGCTTCCGGCTTTGCCGGCGTTTCGGACGTTTCGTTTGTCATCGACCTTGAAGAAACCACCCAAATCAGCGCCGTCGTCGCGCGCGCGCTCTCCAGCGGAAGCGGCGGCGCGATTGTGAGCAGTTTTGTCGAGGTTTCCTTCTCCGACGACGGCCAAACCTTTACCGGCGCGGTCAAAGTCGACGCGACGCTTGCGAAAATCGAGAACGGCTACTCGATTGTGGAAATACCGGTTACGGGCGTCGCCGCGCGGTATGTAAAGGTTTCCTACCTGTCGCTCCGCAACTGGCTGTTTATCGACGAAATATCGGTGTATCGCGAATCAAATCCGTAATAAAAGAACGCCTGCAATCCGCTTGCAGGCGTTTTTTCGTCGGTTCGCTTTTCGGGAGGTATTTTTTAGTTTAAGGTTTCAAGGAATTTTATAAACCGCTCGGTCGAGAAGTCCGCGCCCGTTACGACCGCTTCCGCGGCGTCGCTGATAAAGTCCACGGGGATATCGCTCGCTTTCTTGATTACGCACATAAAGCGCGGGTCGTAGAAGGGCTGTTTTTTTAGGAACTGATTGTTGGTAATCAGCCGTTTTTTGTAGGTAACCGCCTCGCAGGTGCGTATGGTAAACCCGTGCTGTTCGCCCTGCAGAATCTCGAGCACGCACTTCGTGTCCGCCACGCGCTGCAAAACCTGCTTGTAGTTCAGCCAGCAGTTGTAGTGAATGCCGGTTCCTGTTAGCTGTTTTTCTTTTTCCACGTTGTTGACATAGAATTCGCACTTGATATTGCGCGCCGTCAAATAGCGATAGATATCGTGAATCATGTCCAGCCTGTCCTTGCCTTTGCCGACAAAGAACACGTCGCTTTTGTCGCCGCTCTCCCGAATCGCGTCGTCCCGCTCGTACAGCCCGTTGAAGTAGAGAAAACCGTTTTTCGCGGCTTCCTTCTCGTCAAAGGAAATCACCTTGTCGTACAAAGGCAGAATCCGCTCAAGATAGCGCCTGTTCTCGTGGTTAATCGGGTTGACGATATAAAAGGCGAGAACCGCGTTCGGGTATTTTTTGCGCAGATAGCGAAGATACTGCTTGTCATAAGCCGGCGCGACGTATTCAAAGAACAATATCAGCTTTACGTTTTCCGGATTTTTCACCTTGAAGTATTCCGGATACCATATCCGTTTCAGCGGCAAAGGCACATAGCTGTTAAGTCTTATGGAATTATGATAATACCACAGCTTGTTCTTCGAGAAGGTCTCCGCAAGAAGAACGCCTTCGGTTCTCTCCAGCCGGAACCGAACCGCATCCCAATAATCGTACTCCGGCAGGAACAATATCTTCATCCTGTCCGTTTCGTTCGTCAAAGGCTTTTTGACGCTCAGTTTCCAGAACGGTTTATACAGCAGGTAGTAGCAGCACACGATCGAGAACAGGTCCAGAATTCTCGTCGCGGTGAGGATGTAGGAAATAAACAGCTCGCCGAACAGCTGCGACACAAGATAATACCCATAGTATCCGGCCAGAATTGTCCAAAGCTCGTTTCGGCTTTTCCGCGCGACGCTTTGCATCAGGGTCGTAAAGAAACCCAATACGGCATTGAAGAATACGACGCCGAACCAGCCGAAGTCATTATAATAGCTCCAGTTCGCAGTGTATATGTTTGTGCCGCTGTTTTTGGGAAAGTAAGTGTCCTCGCCGTAAATGTTCTGCGGTATCGGAATGTCCGCGCCGAACCTGTTTAAGAAGGTTTTCACGCCGTAAAAGGTCTGATAATCGGGATTTCGGTCTCTGTTTTCCAGATATTCGCTTAAGCCCGCGATCGACGACCCGACGTATCTGCTGAATACGTCCGTCAGCGCGTTGCTTTGGCTTTTGCCGGTTAAATAACCGAACATCCAGAACGCCGTGAAAAACACCAGCAAGCAGACAAGCCCGATTTTCGCGAATTTCCAGATGTTCACCCGAACGGTGCGTTTTTTGTTCTGATACACAAGGATGATCATTAAAAAAGTAACGGTGATGTAGGACAAAAAACCGATTCTTGCCGTGGACAACACGAGCAGGATAAAGTACGGTATCAGCATCGCGAAATACTTGTGATTCCGAAGCAGTATTTGCTTTATCCTGATTTTTCCCGAAGCGGTTTTTTCGTTGATTATGTTTTTGATCATGATAAGCGTGCAGACATAAGCGACGCCGGTCTGGAAGTAAGAGAGGACAACGAGCAGATAATTTCTGGGAACGTCATGGTACAGGTAGGCGTTACGGACAAACGCCAGCATCGGTCCGCCGCCCGCATAACCGTACATTTTGGCAATATGCACGGTATATATGTATGAAAAAACGCAGGTCAAAACGCCAAGCCCGAATATTACGAACAAAGTTCGATCATCGGGCTTCATCGGCCTGCTTTTTTCTTCCGAACCGCTAAAACCATTCCACTGCTTCTTTTTGAATAAATACCCGCACAGTTTTTCGCCGGCAAAAATCGACAGAATGCAGGTCATGATCATCAGCGGCAGTTTATACGAATACGTCACGCCCCAGTAGCTGCAGCACAGAAGCGCGACGAAAACGGCGATGGAATAGGATACGCTGGAGATAAAGGAAGCGGACAGAATATCCCCATGATTTATCTTATAAAAAGCAAATATGCCAATCAGCAGCAATAAAAACAAAACACATAACCACATGGATAGAGCACTCCGAATTTCTTTTTCTCCGTCTCACCTGCAGCCGGAATAAACCGCTGCGAGTTTTTCTTTGTAAGCCCAAATATCCATCAGCTTTTCCGCCGTCCTGCCGGATTGGGCCGAGAGTTTTTCGCGTAATTCGCTGTTTTTTATCAATTCGTTTAACTTTTCCGCAAGGACGTCGTCGTCGTTTGACAAATACCCGTTTTCGCCGTCCCGTATCAAATCAAGAATGCCGTCCACCGGCGTCGAAACGACCGGCACACCGAGCGCCATCGCTTCCAGAACCGTCATGGGCGTTCCCTCGAACCGCGAGGTCATCAGCAGCGCTTTCGCGTCGCGCAAAACCTTTAGGGGGTTGTCCATGTAGCCTAAATACCGAACTCTGCTCTTGTATTCTTCTTTTTTTAGTTCTTCGGCGACCTGATTTTCCAGCGGTCCGGCGCCGACGATGCCGAAACGCGCCGAATCGTTCATTGAAATCACTTTTTTAATGACGCGCAAGGCTCTGATCGGGTCTTTCTGGTCGTTCAGCCTGCCGACCATGACCGCGTCGAACGAATACGACTGTTCGTCCTCCGCCGCTCTCCGCTTTAGCTTTTCGATATCAATGACGTTATACAAAACCGTACTTTTTTTGCGCATGCTTTCGCGCATATAGGGGAAATCCACAAACGCCGATTTTGAAACCCAGAAAATATGCTTGAAACGGTAACCGAAAAGCGAATATATCCAGGATTTCGCGTCAAACCTGCCGACATGCGGGTTGTTGACGTGTATGTGCGAAACCACGGGCAGACCGCAGGCGATGGCGGCGCATATGCTCGCTTTCCGGTCGTGCGCGTGGATGATATCCGGTTTGTAGCATCGTATCGCTTTGCGGAGATTTCGTACGTTGATGGCCGCAAGCGGAATAAACCGAATCCCCCTTTTCTCCACGGCTTCCCGAATGGGACCGTCCGGACTGCAGTAAGCCATTTCATATTCGCTGTCCCGAAACATTTCGATAATCTGGCAGGCTACGTTTTCCGCGCCGGAAAAAAACGGGGACTGGAGAACATGCATGATTTTCATCTATCATCATTCCGTATTCGTAATTTTATAAAAGCGAACGGTATATCTGCTTCAACCGCTCGACGACCGATTCCATCCCGAACTTTCGAACCGCTTTTCGATTCGCTTCGCCGTACGCCATCAGCAAATCCTGATCGCCGCGCAGTTCCGATACGGCGCGGGACAACGCGTCCGCGTCAATCGGGACGCACTGCGCGCTTTGATGGGATAGCAGGTCGCGGTTTCCCCGAATGTCCGAAACAACGCAGGGAAGCCCCATCGACATCGCTTCCATGACGGAGCGCGACAAGCCCTCCCGATAGGACATCGAAACAAAAATATCCGACGCCCGCAGAATCGTCTTTACGTCGTCGCGGTATCCGAGGAAATGCACCCGGCCTGAAAGTCCGAGCGTTTCCGCCAGCGCTTTTAATTTCTGTTCTTCCGGACCGGTTCCGCACAGCGCGTAATGAACCGAATCGTCCAGTTTTTTTACCGCTTCGACGATAACGGCGTTGTTTTTGTTTTTATTCAGTTCGCCGACCGAAACCAAAACAAAAGCATCTTCGGGCAGTCCTAAACTTTTGCGAACCTCGGCTCGGTCTGTTTCCGGCGGGTCCGACAAGTCTATTCCCACGCCGGGAACATAATAGACCGCGCCATTGTTCCGCAGACGCATTTTTACCTGCGCGAGCGCAAAATCTTCCTTATTGATGGCAATTAGAACGTCTGTACAGCGCGCGAGCAGTTTTTCGACCGGATAATACAGAAGCCAGTTTATCAGCGGCGCGCCTTTGTAAAAATGAAATCCGTGCGCCTGGTAAATTACTTTTTTTATCCCGCATCGGCGCGCGGTAAGCCTGCCGCAAAGCCCGCCGACCGGCGTGTTGCAGTGTATAAAATCAAAATCATACGCCTTCATCAGCGCGATTAGCTGTTTGTACGCCCGTATGTTTGCGAAATGCAGCGGGTTGCGCTCAAAATCGATCTGATGAAAATAAATCCCCAAATCCGACTCCATCCGTTTTACGTTGGACTTGGTTCTGTCGACGCAGTTGAAAGCGATATGAAACTCGATACCCAGTTCGCGCGCGGCGGCCGCGGCAGAGCGGTAGAAACTGTACGACTGCGCTTTGCCGACGTTGCCGATATAGAGCATTTTTTTCATTTTCTTGCCCTTATAAATGTTTGATAAGAACGTAGCTCATGCCGGAAATAGTACAGCCGAACGCTTCGTGCAGCTTTATAATCGGCAGATTGTTCGACGAAACGCCGGTTTTCATCCACCTGCCGCCCTGCTCGTAAATGGTCGAAAGGTTCGCGTACAGCGGCAGAAAACCCAAACCCGACCGTTTCGCGTCCGGCAGCAGACCGCCGAGGAACGCGTCAAAATAATCGCCCTTGTCGGTATTCATGTTAAAGCCGACTTTTTCGCCCTTATAGGTGCAGATATAAAACCTGCTGCCTTTGTCAATCAGATCCTTCGCCCACAACGCATAGCGTCTTCCGGCGTGTTTCGGCGAAAAAAAAGGATCGCACGCTACCTTGTCCGTAACAAAGACGCCGCCCGTTTCGATCGCTTTCAGGGCGCTCTCGATCTCGTCTTTGTCGGCCGGATGGTATGCGATATGTTTTTCAAAACGGCGGTACTGCTCGGGCAGTTCGGGCTTTTTATCCATTTTCTTTTCAAACTGGATGTTCAGTTCCACCGTTTTAAAGCCGTTGTCCTGCAGATAGAAAAGCGCGTCGGTCATTCCGGATGGAACACGCGCCACCTGATATTCAGCCGACAGCCCGCCGAGCGCGTCCGCAATCTGCGCGACGCTGTCGCCCGCTTCGACGTTCAGTTCCTGACAATCGACGCCGATATTGCGTTTTTCCCAATAAGCGTGTATGATCTGCATATTCTTTTCCCTGCTCCGTCGTTATGTTTTTTGGTCTTTTTTCGGATTCGCGGCGGTTTTTTCCGAACCGTTCCGATAAACGTTCCTCCCGCGAAGAACGGTGCCGATGGTTTTCACTAAAATTTTAAAATCCAACGCAAAGGATACGTTCTCTGCGTAGTAGACGTCCTGCCTGAAACGCTCGCGCAGTTCGATGTTGTTGCGAAAATAGGCCTGACTGTAGCCGGTGATTCCGGGGCGGACGCTGTTCCGTTTCGCCTCGTTGCCGGTATAAACCTTCAGCGCGTCCGGCAGGTCGGGTCTTGGTCCGATAAAACTCATATCCCCTTTTAAAACGTTGATAATCTGCGGGATCTCGTCCAAACTGGTCTTGCGGATAAAACGCCCGACCTTCGTCACTCTGGGGTCGTTGTCGCTGTTGAACGTGCTTCCGTCCGCGTTCCGAATGTCGGGCGCGTTCACCTTCATCGAGCGAAACTTGTACATAATAAAGATTTTGCCGTCTTTGCCGAGACGCGGCGCGTTATAAAACGGAGAACCTTTGTCCTCAAAGTATATGCAGGGAATTAAAACGAGCGAGATCATCAGCGCAAACGGCAATGCGATCACCGAAAGCACAATATCCAACAACCGCTTGATATATTTTGCGTACATAACCATTTCCTTCGCTGAATTTGTCAAACTTTACTTTAAAACATCCTTCAGTATGTTCTGAAACGTCTGCGCCACAATTTCAACGTCTTCTTCGGTCATCAGCGTATGTGTCGGCAGCGTGATTTCGTTTTTGTACTGATTGTAGGCGTTCGGGAAATCTTTGATATCAAAGCCCAGCCGCTTATACGCGGTCATCATGGGCAGCGGCTTGAAATGCACGTTGCAGGCGATGCCTTTCTGCGCCATCTTCTCGATAATTCTGTTGCGCTGTTCTTCGGATATTCCGGGAACACGCGCGAGATAAAGGTGCCCGTTGCCTTTGCGCTCCGCGTCAAAGTGGTTTTGACGACGGACGCCGAGCGGGAGCAAAACTTCGTCATACCGCGCGATGGTTTTTAAACGCTTTGCCGTAAGCTCTGAAAAGCGTTCCAGCTGCGCCAGTCCGAAAGCGGCCGTAATATCGGTCATGTTGCATTTATAGCCTGTATATATAATATCGTACTCCCAGCAGTTCAGCGCGGACTTGGACAACGCGTCCTTGTTCTGCCCGTGCAGCGAAAGAAGCTGGAATTCCTTATAAACTTCGTCGTTGTCGATGCCGGGATGGTCTTTCCAGGTAATCGCGCCGCCCTCCGCCGTCGTCAGGTTTTTGACCGCGTGGAAAGAGAAGGCGGTAAAATCGGCCGCCCCGCCGCTTAAAACGCCTTTATACGACGCGCCGATGGAATGCGCGGCGTCCGCCAGCACGATTACCCTGCCGAACGCTTCCTGCAGTTTCGAGTTTGGGCGGAAAAGGTGCTTTTTGCGCTCTACCGCGGCAAATATCCGGTCGTAATCCGCCATGACGCCGCCGATATCTACGGGTATGATAACCTTCGTGCGTTCCGTAATCGCATCGGCAACCTTTTCGCAGTCCAAAAAGAACGAGTCGGGCGCGGTGTCCGCAAGAACGATTTTCGCCCCGACATGTTCGATTACGGAAGCCGATGCGGTATAGGTGTACGCGCTGGTAATCACCTCGTCGCCGGGACCTATGCCCAGCAAACGCAGGACGAGCTCCATCGCCGCGGTCGCCGAATTCACGCAGACAAAGCGGGGGGTTTTGCAGAACTCCGCCAGTTTTTGCTCGAACAGTTTTGTTTTCGGGCCTGTCGTAATCCAGCCCGACCGCAATACTTCGACGACGTTTTGAATCTCACGCTCCGAAATATCGGGAGGTGAAAACGGAATATTTATCTGAATCATTGTGTACTTCCTTTTATATTTTTAAACCCAATGAAAGAATGTTAATACTTCATTTTTTGCCGTAATAATCTTTCTTATTCTATGCCTGCCGGTATTATCTGTCAACACAAACGGCGTTTTATTTAAATTATGTTTATAATAATCGCGGTTTGTTTTGCATTTTTAAACATTTTGTTCATCATCAATCCGTAACGGCTTTATTTTTTATTTTATTCATACTATACCATGGATAAAATAAAGATTTTATAAGCCTTTGTTAATTTATTGGTCGCCGTTTTATCGGCATGGATTGCAGTTTAGCTATTATAGCACGGCGGGATGGGAAAGTCGACGGTAATAATTCATATTTTTTCAACCGCTGGGCAGGCATTTTTTATCCATATAATAAAACAGGCAACCGAGCAAAACGGTTGCCTTTTTTATGATATTTAAGCAAATCAGTATTTTTTGACCCGAACGCAGATACCTAAATTCTACTTAAAGCGGTATAGATATATAGCGCCTTCCGGAACATAAATAAATAGACTTGTGCTGTCGTTCCACCCAATCGTTGTTCCTTCGATTTTCTCGTATCCCTTTCTTTCAATAATTTTAATTTCTTTCTTTACCAAATCAATTATTCCAATCTCTCTTATATCAAACGTATTACTATCCGCCGAATCATTAATTATCGCGATTTTCGTGTGATCCCGATTCATCAGATAGAGATATCTCGAATCCAAATCAATGCCTTCTACTATATATTCCTCTCCATTAAAGGTTACGATTTTATAGTTTTCATTTTCTTTAAAAATGCAGGTCCCCATCGACGCATAGAGAACGGTATCATTCTCGTCGAACAACTTAATCGTTTCCTTCGTGCTGATATTGTAGCAATATCCGCTCAGAATATAATCGCCCGCCATCATATTTTCACGAAGTTCATTGTGATACTGTTCGATAAACAGCACTTCGTCATTTACAAAGGAACATAAATAAATATTGTCAATTCCTGTTAAATCCGAAAGGGAGATCGCTTTTCCCGCGGCGGCATCGAAATAAATGCATTCGCCCGGCCACCCTCCATTAAACTCAAACAAAAGCAGTTTTTGATAATCCGGGCTGAAGGAAATTGTTTCAATGCTTTTCCCTTCCGGTATTACGCCGGCCAAAATATCAGTTACTTCACCCGTTCTCAAGTCGTATAAGAGATAATAAGCGGTATAATCAGCTTGCCTGCCAAAACCTGCATGGATCCAAACCGTATTTTCATTAAAAAATCCTTTTGGCCACGACATAATGACATCTTCCGGAATATCGCTCGCGGAATATTCCCCGGTCTCGTCTCGCAGGAAAGGTTTCCCGTTTAACGTACCATACCCGAATTTTAAATGCAGGGTGTATCCGTTAAACGAAATGGTATCGGTTACATGATTGATAATTTGCGTTATTTCCGTTGCGCCGTTATCCGTAATTAAATAGTATTTTATACTTCCATCCGGCTGATTAACCATTGCAATATTATCCGAAAGATCTCCGTCGATATTGTAATATGATACATCGGCTATATCGTCAATATTTTGTCTCCCTATAAACTGTATCGTATTGCTTCTGCCGGTAGGGATCGGGGAAACAATTTCCGGCTCGGACGCGCGGAATAAAGAGATAACCGTTTTGCGGAACTCCTCGCCTGCAGCAATAAAAGTATTTCGGAACTCCGCGCTTGCGGCAAAGCAGACAGAAAAAGTCAGTACAACAACTGCCAGTGCTGCAATCGCAACCCAAAACGCGGATCTCATCGCTCTTCCCTTCCTTACAGGAATTATAATTTCCGCTTGGTCAGGTGAAGCATTGAACTTAAATTCCGCCTCGGGCAACTGCGCCGCTTTCTTGCGCAGCAATTTTTCAATAGAGTATCTATTCATTTATAAACCTACCTTTCCGTGAAAAACCTAAAGGAGTTACATTCGACCGTCAAACATACTCCTTTTCTTCATTTATAACCGCAGCTTTCTTTTTGATGTTTTAAATTTTGATTGCCTTCTATTAGAGTTTGCTTTATAAGTTTTAACGAATGCGCATATCGTTGCCGGACAGTTCCGGGTTTCATATCCAAAATTTGAGCAATTTCTTTGTGCTTCAATCCGTTTACGATATGTAATACTACAATTTGCTGTTCTGTTTCGTCCAAGCAATCCAGCATCGAAAGAAAATCGGATTGATGGTTGTCTTCTTTTGCAGATAAGGATTCGTATGTTTCGCACATTTCAAATGAGCGTTTGCGCATTATGTTCAATGTTAAATTCTTTGTCGTTGTCAGCAGCCACGATTTAATTTCGGCATCCTCTATTTGATTGATGTTCTGTATCAGTTTTAAAAAAACCTCTTGTGTTATGTCCTCTGAAAGATAAACATCGCGTGTTATTGATAAAGCAAAGCGAAATACACCCGTTTTATATGCATCAAACAATTGCGATATATTCAAATCGTTGGAATTGCATTTTTTTCTGTAAACAACCAACGACCTCACCTCTTTTCATATATTAGACAATCCAAAACCCCGTTTTGTTACAGGTCTTTGGAATTATTTTTATTTCAAAAATGCATTTTAATTTATTTATATTTTTAATATTAGCATCATGAGCAATAGGTTTTCAAGTATGAAATAAAATATTCGGCATGAGAGGATTTGCCCGCCTGCAAAGCGGAGCGGCGGCGGGGTCTGACAGTCCGCCGGACTGTCATTCAACACCCGCCCTTCAAATCCATATAATAAAAAAAGCAGTTGCGGAGCAACTGCATAAATGACAGGCGTTTCGCCTGTCATTTTTTTGGTCTGAGTGAGAGGATTTGAACCTCCGGCCTCTACCACCCCAAGGTAGCGCGCTACCAAACTGCGCCACACCCAGATAGGCAACGGCTGAATTATAGCACAATAACATTTTTGTGTCAAGTGGTTTCGGCTTTATTTTTCCTTAACGCCGGAAATATCTTTTATCACCTCTCCGGCAAGGATAAATCCGGCGACCGGCGGGACGAAGGAGACGCTTCCCGGCACCTGCCTGCGGATCGTGCACTTTCTTTTCGTGCCCGGCGGGCAGACGCAGTTGGTTTTGCAGCTGCTGCTCATATCCTCAAGCGGCTCCAACGCCTTTTCCTTTGAATATACGACCTTCAGCTTCTTGATGCCGCGCCTGCGCAGCTCGTACCGCATAACCTTGGCGAGCGGGCAAACCGAAGTCTTGTAAATATCGTCCACCTCGAACTTGGTCGGGTCGAGCTTGTTGCCCGCTCCCATACAGCTTATGATGGGAACGCCGGCTTTATCCGCGCATTCTACCAGCGCCAGTTTCGCGGCAACGGTGTCCACCGCGTCGATTATATAATCGTACTGCGAAAAATCGAACTGGTCGGCGGTTTCGGGCAGGAAAAAGCATTTGTGCGCCGTCACTTTCAGCTTCGGGTTGATGTCCAGCAGCCGCTGTTTTAAAATCTCGACCTTCGGCTTTCCGATGGTGGAATGCAGCGCGAGCAGCTGACGGTTGATGTTCGTCAGGCAGACCACGTCGTCGTCAATAATATCAATCGCACCGATGCCGCCGCGCGCCAACGCTTCCGCGGCGTACGAGCCTACCCCGCCCACGCCGAAAACGGCGACCCGCGCAGCGGCGAGCTTTTCCATCGCTTCTTTTCCAAAAAGCAGTTCCATTCTTGAAAACTGGTTCAACATATCCATGCCTCAAAATTATCTGTAGAATTTTCAATCGTTGACAAATTTGCGAAATTGTCCATAATGATTATAACAGATATTTTTAAAAAAAGGAGTTACGAAAATGATAAAAATATATCTCTCGCCGAGCAATCAGCCCTATAATCTTTACTGCGTCGGCGACACCAACGAAAAAGCGCAGATGGAAGCGCTCGCGCAGAAAATCAAGGACATTCTGGACGCCGAGTACGAATGCGAAACGGTGATGGCGACCCTCTCGATGGGCATCCGGTTCGACGAACGCCCCAAAGAAGCCAAAGACAAAGGCTGCGACATCTACCTTGCCATCCACTCCAACGCGCGCAGCGAAGGCTGTACGGAAACGGTTGCCGGCGCGGTCTGCTTCTACCACCCGGAACAGCCGCTCGGCAGAGCGCTTGCGGCGAACATATCCAAAGAACTAAACGCCATCTGCCCGGTCAAATCCACGCTGAAAAACTCCGTGGAAAGCGGCATGAACGCGTTCGGCGGGCAGGGCTACGGGGAAATCCGCAGTCCGTATCTGCACGGCGGGATGACGCCGGTTCTTGCAGAAACCAACTTCCACGACAACCCCGAAACCGCGCAGTGGATGATTAACCGCAAAGACGAAATTGCCCGGGCGTACGTTCGAGCGCTGGTAAACACGCTGAACATTCCGAAAAAGGCTAAATAAACAGCACGTTGTGAATCACCGGAACGACGGACTCTTTCCAAATAAAAGCTGCCTGTTCGACCAAAGCGCCTGCCGGGACCGGGATTTCGTTGTAGTATTGATCAAGTTTTCCGATTACAACCTCTTTGCCGCCGACGGTAACGGCGACGTCTGCTCCGCACAAGGACGACTGCATGACGATAATCTTTTTAAACCGCAGACTGCCGGTATTAAACGTCATTCTTTCGCCCGCGCGCGGCGCCCGCTCGCTCTTATAGAACGAGAACAAATCGCCGTCTGCCATCCTGAAAGCCTCTCTGCCGTACTCGCCGCGCGGCGAACCCGTCACAAACCGGCTGGTCGCCGTAACGTTGACTGCGAACTCGGAAACCGACATCCAAAAATCCTGTTTGCTAAGCGAAACATAGCGGATATACCGGCAGTAAAGGTCCAGCCCGGAAAGAAAAACCTCTTTTTTCGTCTGTACCGCGCCGACATTCCGCCAGTTTTTTCCGTCGGTCGAATACTGCATTTGCCCTTTGCGTATGTAATCCAGCCCGGCGGGCGAACAGCCCGATTTCAGCACGATATTATACACGTTCTGCGGCGCCCCCAGGTCGAGCATAATCCAAAAGCCTTCCGTCGCCGCCGAGCGCGACCAGTAGTAGGTTTTGTCGCTGTCGTCGTTGACGTTCTCGATTCCGTAATTCTGGTAGCAGCCCAGCGAAGCGGACGGCGCGCCTTTGGTTTTTTGGACCGTAATTTCGCCGGAATAGCTTTGCAGCCTCGGGCCGGCCTGCCTTAACATTTTCGGCGCGTCGTCCAGCAAAAACGGCGTCAAAACCCAGCCGCTGAAAACGGCGGTATTCTCGCGAAAGTTTTGCTTTTCCGCGGAAAACAGCCGAAAATATTCCCAAAACTCCTTGAACTCCTTGTCGCTTTCTGCCTGTGCCGCTTTAAGAAAATATATCCCCATATTCGCGGCGCAAAGCGCTTTTTCCAGCCAGGGGGCGATTTCCGTTACGAAAATTCTGTTTGAACAGTTCTCCCGAATATCCAGGACCGCGGCTCTCAGTTTTTCAAACGCGGCGTAGAGTTCGGCCGCGCCGCCTTCCTGACCGTTCCTGAACGCCGAGATCAAATTCCGAAAGCGCACAGAATCGGTATAGTTGTTTATCTGCGACGCGTAAAGGTTTTCAAGAATCATCCGCACCGAGTCCGCCGTCTCGGGGAACAGCGCTCCGACCGCTTTTTCATAGCTTTCTTTATAACGATACCCTTCCGGGTTTTCCATATAATCGGCAAGGGTCGAAAGCGGAATTTTCGACGCTTCCG